>Ga0256838_1000412_pt1 | contig 26936 bp, 27 predicted proteins | sample 4571419metaG_FD_185978 | JGI IMG/M metagenome (GOLD analysis project Ga0256838, IMG submission 185978) | Hydrothermal vent microbial communities from Guaymas Basin, Mexico - 4571-419 | ecosystem: Environmental > Aquatic > Marine > Hydrothermal vents | place: Mexico: Guaymas Basin | collected... | reverse complement strand
CAATTGGACTATTTTAATGAAAATCATGAGATTATTTTGGAGTGCTTAGGGGATGATTATGAAGAGTTTTATGATTAGTTGTTTTATATTAGTTTAAGTTTAGAGGGGTGATGAATGTCGGATTAATAATAAAAAGCTTTGATTTTCTAGTTTTTAGATGTAGGGATACCCTAATGACTTAAGGATTTTATGCTTTTGGACACGGTGCTTTAGCTCCGTATATTGGGGATAGGCTGAAGCCATCTCGTCCAAAAAAATCTTATTTCATTGGCACATTAGGGGATGCCCCAAAATTGCATTAAAAAAATGGAAATAAAAAAGATACTAATTTGTTCTTTTCTACCCTCACTTCCGATTATTTTTTTATATATTTAAATATATTTCTTATCTCATCTGTTACAATTGTGGTATCATAAGAGTTCTTTAAAATTGTTGGTTTAACAGTTATAAATAGTTCAGTTTTTGCTCCACCATCAGAGTTTGTTTTAAATACATTGCCAATAATAGGTAAATCTCCCAAAACTGGAACTTTATTGATTGTTTGACTACTAGTTTTATCAATTAATCCACCAAGCATAACACTCTCACCAGATTTAAGTGCAATTTTTGTTTGAATACTTCTCGTAATAATTGTTGGGGAGCTTATTTGTGAAGAAGCATCTAAATCTACTTTACTAACCTCTTGTGAAATATCTAAAGTAAGAACACCTTTTGAATTAATATAAGGAGTTACAGATAAAATTATCCCTGTATTTCTATATTCTACCGATTGTGTTCTTGTTGTATCTGTTGAACTTATACTAGAAGCATCTGTACTAGAGGTTAAAATTGGAACTTGACTACCAACATTGATAGTTGCTGATTCTCTATCTAAAACTATAAGTTTAGGAGAAGATAGTACATGTAGAAGTTTACTCTTTGCAAAAGCATCAAAAATTGCACTCCAATCACCATCAATTATAGTACCCAAAATTCCTGTACCACCAACTGAAATACCTTTTGTATTCAAAGCTGTATTATTTTTTCTAAAATACCATTCTAAGCCATAGCTTAACTGATCGGAAAGGGTAACCTCTGCAATTGTAACCTCAATCAGAACCTGCTTAGGAGTTTTATCAAGCTTTTCTAAATGTCTTAAAATCTCTTTATATTTTTCACCTGTTGTGTTAATCATAATATTATTTTGCTGTGCATCTAAAATTGCATAATTTTCTCTTATCTCACCGCCGAAAGAGGATGAACTATTACTATCTCTTAATGAACTATTATTATTTCCTTCTGCTGATTGCCCTAAAAGTTGATTAATAAGTCCTATTAGCTCTTCTGCTTTTCTAAAGTCTGGTTTATAAAAAAAGATATGAGACTCATCACCTAAAACGGATATATTATCAAACCTTTTTTGCCAAGAAGTTATATTATCAAGCCAAGATTGTTTGCTTGAAACGGCATAAAGAGCATTTAATTCAGGAACATCTACTATTAAGACTCCTCTTTTAGCAGGGGATGAAGCAATAGGGATGCCACTTGCTATTAAAAGAGATTCTATCCGTTTTTTAAAATCACCACTTTTTACATAAGTTAATTTGAATAAAAATGCTTTTTTCTTTTTCATTGATGCTTGATCTAAAAGTCTTGCTGCTTCAAGTAGACGATGAACCTCAGAAGCATCTCCTGATATTATTAAAACATTTGCTCCTGCTATCTCTTTAACACTTTTTGCAATTGGAGATGATGATGTAAAACCTGTTCTTAACATATTTCTTAGATTAACATAATAATATGGAAATAAAACAGTAATCTTTTTATTCTCTAATCCACTTAATGAAAAATCTCTACCATAAATAAAAGTTTGATTTTGTCTTTTTACCTTAGCCTTAACCCCTTCATCAAATTGAAATAGAGACCTAATTTGAGATACTGATACACCATTATTTGATAACATCTCTAAAGATATATCAAAAAGCTCTTTTTGCGTTGTTTTAGTCTGCATATTAAGGCTTATTACTGCTTTTGAACTTTTCACTTTATCACTATATGAATAGTTTAATTTTAAAATTGAACCAAATACCATATCAATAAATTTTGACACAGGGATATTATCTACAGATACTTTTACAGCCTGAGAGCTTTTAAATAATGGTTTTAGCGAAAGAAGTTTTACCTGTTTTGCTTTTGAAAAGTTTTCTCTTTTAAAGGAGTCTGTTAATTTTACTCTTTCAATCTGTTTATTATATCTATTTTTTATATATCTTTTTTTGTAATTATTATTAGAGATAATTCTAGTATCACTTAGTTTAATATTGCCTGTTTGATAGCTATTTAAACTTAGGTTATTATCAAACCCAACTTTTTGATATTTGCTACAACTTATAAAAAATATTAATATAGATATAATTAATAATCTAATAATCATTATCTTCTTCCTTTGGTTTAAAATCTTTGGCATCCACAAAAAAGTATGGTACTTTTAATTTTGTATATGTTTTACTATCAACTATTAATATATGACTCTTATCTATTTTTTGTATTCTTGTATTTTCATAAATAATATCATTTTTATAATATTTTTTAATAGCTTCTCGTTTTTTTGTAATATTTGTATCATATAACACAACAAATGACTCTTTACCTTTTTGTGCTACACCCAAAACATCAAACTCTTTTTGAGATATAATTATAGTATAAAATCCATTTGTATCTCTTAATTGAATATCTATATCTTTTTGAATGGTATTATTTAAATCTTTTGTACTATTAAGCTCTTTAGATTTAAATTTTTCAAGCCCCCAAATCTCATTTATTGAGATATTACTAATATTAATATCTTTTTGATAATCTGATATATTTTTAATATTCTCTTGCGTTCTAAATCTTTTAGAATCGCTAGAGTCTATATTTAGGTCTAATAGAGTATTTATAACTACAAAAACTATATAAATAGATACTAAAGATAAAAAGAGAATTTTACTCTTCATTTTTACTCTCTTGATTTAACTTTTTATAAGCAAATAGATACATATTGTAGCCTATCTCTTTACGATTTTTTCGTAAACTTATCATATCTATCTTGATAAGTTTTTTATAATCCAATAGTTTTTTAGAAAAAAGCCCAAAAGCATAAGGAGTTGATTTAGCCACAACTTTAAGAGGTAAAATAACTAAATTAAGTTTTTTATTAACCGTTGGTTCCCCCCAAGATATATTTGATATTTTAAATTCTGACTCTTTTGCCATCTGTTTAACATTTTTTTGAAATAAACCTAATAAAATACTATTATCCTTTGAAGAATCAAAAAATATAGATAAATTCTTTTTTAACTCTATAAAATTCTTTTTTTCTTCTAAAAGTTGTTTTTCAGATTCTATTCTTTTTGTGATAGCTTTTATTTTTTTTATATCTTTTGTCTCATCTGAATCTATATAATTATTAAAATTAACCAGCAGAGTAAACGATATAAGTAATAATAAAATATTAGTTTGCTTCATCAATATCTCTTAATAGTTTTAATTTACCCTCATAAGAGACCAGCTCTTTTTTACTCTTTCGCCCTGCTTTTCTTGTTGATACAATTTTAAATTTATTAAAAAAATCACTGTTTAGTGATGCATTTAATATATCTATTGGTTTGAATGTTTCAACCTGAAATGTAACTGTAGCGCCTGAGAGTTTAAAATATTTAATAGTGTTATTATCATCCTCTTTTATAATAGACGACACCTTTGATAGAACACTTATAATATTTGGATATAGTAGAATATCATAATAAAAATTATTGTTAAACTCTATATATTTTTTGTTACTTTTAAGGGCTTCTCTGTATGAGTCGTTCTGTTTTTTAATTGATAAATACTCATTTTCTAAAGCTTGATACTTATCTTTTATATACAAATCTTTTGAATACTCTAAGACAATAAAAATAGCTATAATAATTGATAATGGAATAACAGCTTTGTCTATATAAGAGATTGCCTTTTTTTTAATAGGAATATCAGATATATACCATTTTTGATAGTTCCAAATAGGATAAGTTCTAAAACTTTCTTCTAAGATACTTTTTGCTTTAATATTTGATATTTCAATTATATTATCAATAGAGTACTCTTGTGATAAAGAGAATTTTTGTAAAGAATTCATATCACTTGAACAAAATGCACTTTGTAATCTATCATCTTTAATTACGATAATTTTATTTATAGTATCATCTTTGATGATAAAAATAGTATTTTGATTTATCTCTTTAAGTTTAAGATATAGTAGATATGCTTCTGGTATAAAAATTGGTGTTGCATTATCTTTATAAAACCATAAAAATAGTGAAATATCATCTTGAAATGGTAAAATATTAGAGTTTTTATATGGAGATAAATGTGAAAAATTTAATAATAAAGTATCTTTATTAAAACTATTTTCTTTTGCAATGTCAATTAAATAGAAAAAACTATCTTGCATTTTTAAGATAGAAGTTGTTTTTTGTTTTATTCGCTCTATCACCAATCACCTTTTAAAATTATTGTGTGATTATATCAAAAGATTACGATATTAAGCAAGTGCCTAATATCGCGAATAATTAATCTTCAATAACTGGTGAATCCTTTTCACCTCTATTTTCAGAAGCAGGCATACCATCTATTGGGTCACCCCATACGATACAACCCTCTGTTGGACATGCTTCAGCACAAGCTGGAATATCATGATGTTCTACACACTCAACACATTTATCTTCATATACATAATAAATATCTTCACCTGTTGGGTTATCGTCCTCGTCTACAATTGCTTCTGTAGGACATTCGTCGATACAAGCTGCACAATTGATACATATATCTGTAATAATTACTGCCATATTAATTCTCCTTAAGTTATTTATTTCAAATAATAACTAAAATTATGTAAATAATTCTTTAAATATTATCGCTTTTGGAAAAAAAATACTTTTAATGATCATTTTTCTCATTTAGTTGTAAAAATATCTTAAATATAAAATGGTATTAATTTTGATTGATTTGATAAGTGGTGACCCCTAGGAGACTTGAACTCCTGTAACATGGATGAAAACCATGGATCCTAACCACTAGACGAAGGGGCCACTATATCTTGAATTCCTATAAATTAAAATGGTGACCCCTAGGAGACTTGAACTCCTGTAACATGGATGAAAACCATGGATCCTAACCACTAGACGAAGGGGCCACACTAAATTACTTTATGGAGTGTAATTATACACTTACAACCTTAAATAAATATTAAATTAGATAAAATTAGATAAATTTAATTTAAAAAGGACACATTTGTTAAAATATCTAATTATATTTATTCCTATATTCTTTATAAGCTGTAGTAAACCTATATATCAAACTCAAGATAGTGCTTTAATAGTAATTAAATCTAAAACTTTAAAATATGCAGATATGGGGTTTATATATGTGACTAATCAAAAAATAAAAGTAGATATATATTCTACTGGTCAAGCTTTATTAAGTATAGATATATATAACGATTCCATATGTATGGGAGATTTTAAATGTATGAGTTATGAGCAATTTAATTCAAAATTTTTATCTAATAATTATCCATTATATCTCTTTAAAAATATATTTGCCTCTAATGATATTTTTAACTCAAAAAATCTTATTAAAAGTAAAGATGGTTATATTCAAGAGATTAAAAGTGATAAATATGATATTAAATATGAAAGAGTTGGAAATAAAACAATTTTTCGCGATATAAAAAATAATATATTAATCAAAATTAGAAAAATAATAAAATAAAAGGTAAAATAAAATGAAATTTGTTGGAGCTCATGTTAGTGCTAGTGGAGGAGTGTTTAATGCTCCATTAAATGCAAAAGCACTAAATGCAAAAGCGTTTGCACTATTTACAAAAAATCAAAAACGATGGGAAGCGAAACCTCTTGATACAAAAACTATAGACTTGTTTAAAAAAAATTTAGAAGATAGTGGAATTTTGCCAAAACATATCTTGCCTCATGATAGTTATCTAATTAATTTAGGTCATCCTGAAGAGGAAAAGTTAATAAAATCAAGAGATGCTTTTATTGATGAACTTCAAAGATGTCATCAACTTGGACTTGATAGATTAAACTTTCACCCAGGAAGTCATCTTGTAAAGATTGCCAAAAAAGACCCAGAGTATGCTCTTAAAATTGCAAAAGCAGAGGATATTTCTCTACTTGTGGTAGCTGAATCTATGAATAGAGCAATTGAAAGCACAAAAGATTTAAATGTAAAACTTGTGATAGAAAATACAGCTGGTCAAGGGACAAATCTTGGCTATAAATTTGAACATTTGGCACAAATTATTGATAGAATAGAGGATAAAAGTAGAGTTGGAGTGTGTTTAGATACTTGCCATACTTTTACATCTGGTTATGATTTAAGAATAAGAAAAGCTTATGATAAAACAATGCATAGTTTTGATACAATCGTTGGGTCTGAATATCTTATGGGGATGCATATTAATGATTCTAAAGTTAAATTAGGCTCACGCGTTGATAGACACCATTCATTAGGCGAGGGAGAAATTGGTTGGGATGCCTTTAGATTTATTATGAATGATGATAGGATGGATGATATACCTCTAATTTTAGAAACTATTGATGATAGTATTTGGAAAAAGGAGATAGAAAATTTATATAAATTGATAGTTTACTAGACCCTGAATCAAGTTTAGGATGACAAAAGTCTATCATTTATATTTTGTTTAATCATAAATTTACTATCTATTTAACTTTTTTGTTCATAATGCTTAATAATATAAACAAGGATAAGCATGGTAAAAATATTAATGATTGAAGATGATAGTGAATTTGCAGAATTGTTAGGTGAGTATCTTGCTCAATTTGATATGAAGGTTACAAACTATGAGGATGCTTATCTTGGTCTTTCAGCTGGGGTAAAAAAATTTGATATATTAATATTGGATTTAACACTGCCTGGTATGGATGGATTAGAGGTATGTAGAGAGCTTACTCAAAAGTATGATATTCCAATTATTATATCTTCTGCAAGATCTGATATTAATGATAAAATTGAGGCGTTAGAGCTTGGAGCAGATGATTATTTGCCAAAACCTTATGATCCACAAGAGATGTATGCAAGAATACAATCAATCTTACGAAGATATTCTAAAATAAAACCAAAACAAGAGAATAGTACATTTACTGTTAAATCCAATACAATATATTATTACGAAAAAGCATTAACTCTTACACCAGCAGAATTTGAAGTTTTAAGTCTACTTATTAAAAATCGTGGAATTACACAATCAAGAGAACAGATAATAAATTCATCAACTACAATGAGTGATATAAAAGGGAAAAGTTTGGATGTCATAATTAGTAAAATACGGATAAAACTTGATGATTCTAAGCTAATAGAAACAATTCGTGGGATTGGATATAAACTTGTATGATATCTTTTTACTCTCTTAAAAGCAAAATTACAGCTACATTTATGGTTTCTATTTTGCTTCTATTAATATTATCTTATATATCTTTTGAACTTCAAATTAAAAATAGGAAAGCAGATATAGTTAAACAAGAGAGAGATATTGTTAGGTATATATATCAATATTTTTTTAAAACTAAGAATATGGATATATCATTTTTACAGTCTCAAAATATAAAACTTATTACAGATAAAAAGAGTAGTATTGATATAATCAATCTTTTTAGTCAAAAAGAGCGTGAGATGGGATATAGTACTATATCATATCAACAAAGACGATTTATATTTGTAAGAATTAATCAATTTATTTTTATTTTTGAAAATATGAATAAGCCAAAATTTCCAATATCAATTCTTATTATATTTATAGGTGGTTTATTGTTTTTATTATCTCTGTATTTTATGATTATAAATAGCCTCAAACCTTTAACTACTTTAAAAAATAAAATTCATACATTCTCTCAAGGTAATCTTGATATTGATTGTAAAAGTGATAAAAAAGATGAGATAGCACAAGTGGCAAATGAATTTCATCACTCTGTACAAAAAATTAAAGAGCTAAAACACTCTCGTCAGCTTCTTCTTCGGGCAATAATGCATGAATTAAAAACCCCTATCGCCAAAGGTAAACTTGTAACAGAGATGACAACAAATCTAAAATATAAAGAAAAGCTACATAACATTTTTAATCGCTTAAATCTGCTTATTGATGAGTTTGCTAAGATAGAGATGATTACATCTAAGAATTTTAATACAAATCTAAAAGATTATAAGATGACAGATATTATAGATGCAAGTATTGATATGTTGATGCTTGATAATCCACATAATCATATTAAAATAGAGATAAAAAATGATTATATGATTCAAGCAGATTTTCAACTCTTACCTTTAGCCATTAAAAATTTAATGGATAATGGTATAAAATATAACTCAACAAAGTCAATTAATATTATAATTAATAACTCTATAGAGATTACAAATATTGGAACACAACTAGATGAACCTTTAGAAAACTACTATACACCATTTAGAACCAAAAGTCATGGCTTAGGATTAGGTTTATATATAGTTAAAAATATTTTAGATATTCATAAACTTAAATTAATATATGATTATAAAAAACCACTAAATAAATTTCTAATAACTACAAAACCTTAAGATTATTTCTTGTTATTTTTAGGTATACTAGTGAGGTTAATATCCCCAAAATAATATATGTATTTTGTAAGGTTTTAACTTTAAAAGGTAGTATATGACATTTGATGAATTTAATTTTCATAATGATATTGCAAAAGGTATAAGAATAGCTGGTTTTAAAGAACCCAGTCCAATACAAGAGATGGCAATACCAATTATTGAAGATGGTAAAGATATGGTGGGTCAAGCCCATACAGGAACAGGTAAAACAGCAGCATTTGGGCTTCCAATTTTAAATAAATTGGCAAATGGTGAGGTTGATAGAGTTTTGATTTTAACACCCACTAGAGAGTTAGCAACTCAAATCAGTGATGAGTTATATCATTTAGGAAGATTTGCAGGAATTAGAACACTTACTATTTATGGTGGAGTTGGATACGGGAGACAAATAGCTCTTATCCATAAAGGTGTTCAGGTTATTGTGGCAACTCCAGGGCGTTTAAAAGACCTTTATAAAAAAGGCAAAATTGATGTATTTAATCCAGAAATTGTAGTTTTAGATGAAGCGGATGAGATGCTTGATATGGGATTTTTAGAGGATATAAAAGAGATTTTTGAATATATTCCTCAAAATAGACATACTCTTTTATTTTCAGCAACAATGCCAGAGGCTATTAAAGATTTATCACAGTCGATTTTATATAATCCAGAATATGTATCAGTTGTAGATGAAAATGCTACTACAAATAATATCATAAAACAAAGATATTATATTATAGATGAGAACCAAAGAGATGAAGCAATTGTTAAGCTTTTAGAAACAGAAGAAACTAAGAAGTGTATAATATTTTGTAGAATGAAAAGAGAAGTTGATAGGTTAAGTGAGCATCTTTTAGCTATGGGCTTTAGTGTTGCTGGACTTCATGGTGATATTGAACAAATAGATAGAGAGAGAATTATTAAAGCATATAGAAGAGCTGAAATAAAAATAATGGTAGCAACTGATATTGCGGCACGTGGTCTTGATATCAAAGATATATCTCATGTATTTAACTATCATATCCCTTTTGATCCTCAAAGTTATGTTCACCGAATTGGACGAACAGGAAGAGCAGGAAAATCAGGTCAAGCGATCACTTTAGTATCAACGGAAGAGTTCAGAGAGCTAAAAAGGATACAAAAAGAGGTTGGTGCAGATATGGAATTTTCTACTATTAATAGTGAATCTTATCTTAATGCAAATGACTATGAAGTGATAGCAAGAAAAATTAGATCTGTTGATATTAATTCAAAAATTTCTCATATTATAGAACACTTAGAAGATATGGGAATAGAGGATGTTGTAAAAAAAGCTATTTCTATTATTATTAATACTGAAGCTAGTAATTCATCAACTCAAATAGGTTATGATTACTCTAGTGTAAAAAATATGATTGATAATTTAGATAGCGGAAAAAAAGCCACAAGAAACAACAATTGTAGAAAAAAATGGTAATAATTGGCAAATTTAAGTTAAAATAGGTCAAATAGTTTGTAAAATTTAAGAAACAATAATAAGGTTGTTAATATGGAAGAAGTTAATTTAGTAGCTGAAAGTTTTAAGTTTATGTTTTTAGGTATGGGTGTTGTTTTTATCTTTCTATTAGTATTAATAGAAGTGATGAAACTTCAGGCTAAAATTATAACTAAGTACTTTCCAGATGAAGAACCTGTAACTCCTGTTACAAAATCTTCTAAAGATGAAGAACAAAAAAGAGTGGCAGCAATTATAGGTGCTGTTTCAGAGTTTAGAAAAAACAAACAAAACAAGGTATAAATATGGCAAAAATATATATTGATGTAATGGATACAACCTTTAGAGATGGATTCCAATCTGTTTTTGGTGGTAGAGTTCTTATGGATGACTTTTTTCCAGCAGTACACGCAGCAAAAGAAGCTGGTATAACTCACTTTGAATTTGGTGGTGGGGCGAGATTTCAAAGTCTTTTCTTTTATTTACAAGAAAATGCTTTTGAGATGATGGATAAATTTAGAGATATTGTTGGACCAGATGCTAACTTACAAACTCTATCTCGTGGTATCAATACAGTGATGTTAGATACTGGTAGTCGTGAGATGATTGACCTTCATGCAAAATTGTTTAAAAAACATGGAACAACAACCATCCGAAATTTTGATGCATTAAATGATGTTAATAACCTTAAATATAGTGCAAGTACTATTAAAAAATATGGTCTTAATCACGAAGCAGTTGTTACAATGATGGATCTTCCTCCAGGTTGTAATGGTGCTCATGATGTGGCTTTTTATGAAAAAACTATTAGAGAAATTTTAGATAGTGGTATGAAGTTTGATAGCTTATGTTTTAAAGATGCAAGTGGTACTTCAAGTCCTCATAAAATATTTGAAACAGTATCTATGGCAAGAAAACTTTTAGGTGAAGAGACTCACTTACGATTTCATACTCATGAAACAGCAGGTGTAAGTGTTGCTGGATATTTAGCAGCTCTTGAAGCTGGTGCAAATGGTATAGATATGGCAGCATCACCCGTAAGCGGTGGAACAAGTCAGCCTGATATTCTTACAATGCTCCATGCAACAAAAGGTACTAATTATAATTTAGGTGATTTACAACTAAATAAAGTATTAAAATATGAAGAGGAGTTAAAACACGCTCTTAGAGATTATATGATTCCTCCTGAAGCTACTCAAGTATCACCATTAATTCCATTCTCACCAATGCCTGGTGGAGCATTAACTGCTAATACTCAAATGATGAGAGATAGTGGAAATTTAGATAAGTTTGATGATGTAATTAAAGCTATGAAAGAGGTGGTTGAAAGAGGTGGTTATGGAACTTCAGTAACGCCTGTAAGTCAATTTTATTGGCAACAAGCTTATGCAAATGTGATGTTTGGTCCTTGGAAACAAATTGCTCCTGGATATGGTAGAATGGTTCTTGGTTATTTTGGTAAAACACCAGTAGAAGCAGATTATGAGATTATAAAATTAGCTAGTGAAAAATTAAATCTTGAGCCAACAACAGAAAATCCTTTAGATATAGCAGACAGAGATGAAAATAAATCTATAGCTCATTGGACAAAAGTTTTAGAAGATGAAGGACTTGAGACAACAGAAGAGAATATATTTATTGCAGCTTCTTGTGATCAAAAAGGTATAGCGTTTTTAAAGGGTGAAGGTCCTTTAATGGTAAGAAAAGGTAACGAAAATAATAACAATGGAGATGAAGAAATGGCTGGAAATTATACTGTAGTAGTAGATGGTAAAACATATAGTGTGCAAGTAGCAGAGGGTGATGTTGCAATTGAGGTAAAAGAAACAACTTCTGCTCCAAAAACAGAATCTTCAGCAGTAGCAACTTTAGCAGGTAGTACTAGTACTGGTTCATTAGAGGTACTTTCTCAGACTCCAGGTAATGTTTGGAAAATTTTAGCAAAAGAGGGTGATTCAGTTAAAGAAGGTGATACAATTATGATATTAGAAGCTATGAAAATGGAGATTGATATTATAGCAGAAAAAGATGGTGTAATTTCATCAATTAATGTTAATGTAAATGATGCAGTTGCTGATGGTCAACTTTTAGCAACAATGGAGTAATAATGAAACTAAAGCAATTATTACTTTCTCTTCTTTTTATTTTTACTATAGCAATCTCATCTGCCCACGCATCAAGTGGGCATGATGCACCTGTAATTGAAGAGGGGAAACAAGAATATCAATCAAAAACACTTAGCGAATTAGCAAGTAGTTTTTGGGCTACAACAGGTATTAATGCTATTTTAGACACAGATGATGGAGAGATGACATCTGAACCTGCTGGTCCATCAGCAGAGAGACCTATGACATGGTTTGAATCATCTCTTGGTCGTATCATTATGATAATAATAGTATTTATTTTATTTTATCTAGCTATTGCTAAAAACTTTGAACCATTACTTCTCATCCCTATAGCATTTGGTGGACTTCTAGCTAATATACCCTTGGCACATATGGGTGGAGAACATGGAATGTTAGGTGTTATCTACAATATGGGTATAGCCAATGAGTTTTTCCCCCTACTTATTTTTATGGGTGTTGGAGCAATGACAGACTTTGGTCCATTATTGGCTAATCCTAAAACTGCTATTCTTGGTGGTGCTGCTCAATTTGGTATCTTCGGTTCATTAATTGGTGCTGTAGCAATTGGATTTGATCTTCAAGATGCTTCTGCTATCTCTATTATTGGTGGAGCTGATGGTCCAACCTCTATTTTTATTGCTAATCGTCTTGCTCCTGATATGCTCGGAGCTATTGCAGTTGCAGCTTATTCATATATGGCACTTGTTCCTGTTATTCAACCTCCTATAATGAGAGCTTTAACAACAAAAGAAGAGCGACGAATAAAAATGGGTGTATTAAGAAAAGTAAATAAGCTAGAAAAACTTGTATTCCCTATTGTTATACTTATGCTTTCTATGTTAATATTACCAGAATCTACTCCATTAATTGGTGCATTTGCATTTGGTAACTTTGCAAAAGAATCAGGTGTTGTTGATAGATTAAGTGATACTATGCAAAATTCACTTATTAATATTGTAACTATTTTCTTAGGACTTGGTGTTGGTTCAAAATTAGCAGCAGATAAATTTCTTGTTGTTGAAACAATGGGAATTATGATTATTGGATTATTAGCATTTTCAGCAGGAACGGCAGTTGGTGTACTTATGGCAAGACTTATGAATAAGTTTTCTGATAAGGATAATCAAATCAATCCACTTATTGGAGCAGCAGGTGTTTCGGCAGTGCCGATGTCTGCAAGAGTTGTAAGTAAAGTTGGTTCAGAAGAGAGACCCGGAAATGTTCTATTAATGCATGCAATGGGACCAAATGTAGCTGGTGTTATTGGATCAGCAGTAGCAGCTGGTGTGTTGCTATCAATATTTAAATAAAAGAGAAATTATGAGTAAGAAAATACCTAATGGTCTTGAGAAATTAGGACTAGAAAATATTGGAAGAATCTATTATAACCCTAGTTATAATGAATTACAGGCACATGAAGTAAACAAAGGTGAATGTAAAATTTCAACAAGTGGTGCAAGTATGTGTGATACAGGTATTTTTACTGGTAGAAGCCCTAAAGATAAATATTTTGTAGATCAAGAATCATCTAAAGAACATTTAGCTCTTGGTAATATCAATAGAACTATAGATAAATCAGTTTATGCTGATCTTTTAGATATATCATTAAAGCAACTTTCTGGTAAAGATTTATATATTATTGATGTATATTGTGGTTCTAGTATGGCAAGTAGAAGAAGTATTAGATTTGTTTCAGAAGTAGCTTGGCAAGCACATTTTGTTACAAATATGTTTATCAGACCAACTACCGAAGAGCTTTTAACATTTGAACCAGATTTTACTGTTTATAATGCTTGTAAAACAACTGATACAAATTATAAAGAGCATGGACTTCATTCTGATGTATTTGTAGCTTTTGATATAGATAATTCAACATCTGTAATTGGTGGAACATGGTATGGTGGTGAGATGAAAAAAGGGATTTTTTCAATGATGAACTATTGGTTACCATTAGAGGGTAAACTCTCTATGCACTGTTCTGCAAATGTAGGTAAAGATGAAGATGTATGTTTATTCTTTGGTCTTAGTGGCACAGGAAAAACAACTCTATCCACTGACCCAAAAAGAGCATTAATTGGTGATGATGAACATGGTTGGGATGATAATGGTGTATTTAACTTTGAGGGTGGATGTTACGCAAAAGTAATTGACCTTGATGAAGCAAGTGAACCTGAAATTTTTGGAGCAATCAGAAAAAATGCACTACTTGAAAATGTTGTTTATAATGAAGTTGGTGAAGTAGATTATGATGATAATTCAAAAACAGAGAACACTAGAGTATCATATCCAATAGAGCATATAGAAAATCATAAAGATAATCTTCAAGCAGGTCATCCAAAAAATATAATCTTTTTAACTGCTGATGCTTTTGGTGTATTGCCTCCTGTAAGCAAACTATCAAAAGAACAAGCTATGTATTACTTTTTAAGTGGATACACTGCAAAAGTAGCAGGAACAGAAAGAGGAATCACAGAACCTGTAGCGGCTTTTTCTGCTTGTTTTGGTGAAGCATTTTTACCATTACATCCTACAAAATATGCAAAACTACTTGGAGAAAAAATAGATCTTCATGGAGTTAATGTATATCTTGTAAATACTGGATGGACAGGTGGGGCATATGGTATTGGAAAAAGAATGAGTATAAAAGATACAAGAGCATGTATTGATGGAATACTAAGTGGTTCAATAGAGAATGTAGAATTTGAAACATTAGATATATTTAACTTATCTATTCCTAAGTCTCTTAATGGTATAAAAGATTATAATATTTTAAATCCTAAAAATACTTGGAAAGACAAAGATGCATATAATAAAGCTTTAAAAGAACTTGCAGGGATGTTTATTAAGAACTTTGATAGATATAGTGATAGTGGTAGTGAATTTGACTACTCTATGGCTGGACCTCAACTGTAAGCAACAACAAAAGGTACCATTACCTATCTATCGTATTGGTACCCTTTTATCTTTTTTAAATAGATTTCTTTCAAAACTTATTTTTAGATACCCAGTCAAGCTGAGTATGACAGTTTTTGTCATTCTAAATTTAATCAAAAGCTGAGTATGACAGTTTTTGTCATTCTGAATTTAATCAAAAGTAGAGTATGACAGTTTTTGTCATTCTAAAATAGGTTGTTTGTCATTCTGAATTTAATTCAGAATCTAGTTTTGAAAGAAGTCCAATAATTAAATCAAATATTCACTGGAGTACCATTTTATGATAGTTAATACTATTACACAATTTAAGGTTTTTAAACCAATTCCCATTAATGAAGAGATTAGAGTATTTCACAACTCTTTAATTATTTCAGAGACAGATACTAATGGTATAATCACTTATGCAAATCGCAGATTTTTATCACTTATAGGATATACTGAAAAAGAGTTGATTGGTATGCCTCATTATATCAATAGACATCCTGATATGCCCCATAGCTTATTTAAAGAGATGTGGAAGGTAATTAAATCAAAAAATATATGGAGAGGTTATCTAAAAGACTTAACAAAAGATGGCAAATACTATTGGGTAATGACATGGATTCAACCAAAACTAAATGCAAAAAAAGAGATTATTGGTTATATAGCTATTAGAAAATTTGCTTATCCAGAGATGGTCAAAGAGATAGAGGATGATTTCATGAAACTATCAAGAAGTGAGAGAGAGACTATGAAGTATCCTTATGGAGGAAAGCTAAAGTTTGGCTCAGATTTTATAGGATCTAAATATCTTGATCAAGAGCCAGAAGAAACTATTGGCATGATAAACAAAAGAGAACACAATCCTAAAAATCTATAATAAATACTTAACCAGACTAAAAAACTATTAATATAGATATAGTTTTTGTTCCAAAATATAGATTAAATTGCAAACACCACTTCCAAGCCCAATGCCAATAAAATAAGGATTATTATGCTTTTGGACACGGTACCCCCCCTATTTAGCTCCATATATTAAGGAGAGGATAAAGCTATCTCGTCCGAAAAAAGCTTATTTCATTGGCATTGGAGATTGCCCCCCTACAAAAGATTGATTAGCCGCAAAGGTATATCCCTTGTGGTGGGTACCCTAAAATATGTATAAATATTTATACAAAGGCACAATATCGACTAAGTACTTAAATTCCTAGTAAGAGAACTTATATCCTCTTCTTCTTACTGTATGAATCACCTGAAAGCCAAGAATACTTGTTAATCTTTTTCTTATTTGATTTATAGCAACTTCAACAGTATTATCGCTTACATACTCTGGTTCTTCCCATAGTGCATTAATGATTTCATCTTTTGAAAATACTCTTTGTTTACGCAAAGCAAGATATGCTAAAATATCAAATGTCTTTCCATTGAGAGATACAATCTTAGCATCATATTTTATTTTCTTATTTGTAATATCTATTACAAGTTTGCCTATATCTATTCTTGTTCCAAATAAATTTCTCATATTTGCTAAAACTCTTGCTGCAAGTAAATCTGGCATATCTGTTTCATGGCACATAACATCATCTATCCCAAGAGAGTATAAATTTATTTGGTTAGAAATTTCATCTGTTAATATAATTATTTTTGTTTCACTTTTTTTCTTTTTAACATCATTTACATACTTCTCTAAAGAGTATTTAACACCCTCATCTACAATAATAATTAACTCATAATGTCTAAAATCAGTAAAGTTTGTTGCGTCATACAGATCTTTTGCATCATCTATAATACATATAAAATATTTTTCTAATTCTACTTGAAGCTCTTTAATATAGCTATCACTAAAACCAATTGCTAATATTCTCATTGGCTATTATCCCTAATCTTAAATTTGTTACTTAAGGTAATTTGTTTCCATAAGCAAAATCCAACTTAATAATTAATGAAGATTATTTAAGATTTAATTGTTAAATTGAATTTCTGTAACTAGTTTATACCTAAAAGTACCTTGTTTAAAAATAAAAGTTACTTTTATTTTGTTTAGATATAATATATCTAAACCTAAATGTGTATAGGTGTTACTATTTAACACTTTTCAGTTGCTCAATAAATCTTTTGGGTGCTATAAAACCAGTTAGTGTCTTATTCCCCAAAAATTCATTCTCTTTATTAAAAAATATAATATTTGGTGTGCCAAATAACTCATATTTATTTAAAATTACTTTATCTTCATCTGTATTATTCGTTAAATCTATTTTTATAAAAGTAAAATTTTTTAACTCTTTTTGAACTCTTTCATCAGAAAAAGTAATCTCTTCTAGTTCTGTACAAGCAGTACATGATTTTTTAGCAAAATCTATAATAACAGGTTTTGTAGATGCTTTAACCTCTTTTTCTAATCTTTCTATAGAATATCCTAAATGAGATTTTTTATCCACCACAGAGCTTTCAATAGTTCTTGTTGATGATGTAAATTTTTCAAATGGTCTAATAATTGAATCTGCTCCTGTTAATGCACCTATAAATAAAGATGAACCATAAAGCATTGATAAGATTGCAAAAACTCTACCTATATATCCTAATACTCCAGAAATTCTATCAGCAGAGCTAAATATATTAAGATATAAAGCTGTACCAATAAATAAGATTGACCATAATATCATAGTCAATCCATTAGGTATCGCTCTTGAAATCATAAATATAGCAAGTCCTAACATCATAATACCGAACACTTCTGATACTTTTGTCATCCATCCACCAGGGCGAGGCATAAACTTCCCTGCTCCCACTCCAATAAGCAAAAGAGGCATCCCCATACCAATACTCATAATAAATAGAGCCATTCCACCAAGAAGTGCATCTCCTGTATGAGATATAAAGAGTATGGCCCCTCCAAGAGGTGGTGCGACACAAGGACCAACAATAAGTGCAGATAGTAGCCCCATAATAACTGTGCCTAAAATCCCTTTATCTTGTGCATTATCACTAGCTTTTGTAATCTTGCTTTGTAAACTAGAAGGTAATCCAATCTCATAATATCCAAATAAAGAAAAGGCAAGAGCAACAAACATAATAGAAAATACCCCAAGTACCCAAGGATTTTGCATACTTGCTTGAATATCAGCACCCATCAATCCTGCCACTAATCCAACCACTGTATATGTTACTGCCATTGATAATACATAAATTAAAGATGTAAAAAATGCTTTAGATACACTAGGTTTTCCATCACCTGCTTGAGATACAATTATAGAAGATAATATTGGAATCATAGGGAAAATACAAGGGGTTAATGATAATAATAATCCAAATAAAAAAAATACAAATAGTATAAAAAATGAACTTTCAGATACTAATGCTTCTGCAATTTTAGCAGTACTACCTTCACTTGCGAGATTTGAGATTTTATCCATTGTACTTATCTCTTGACTATCAACTGATTTTTTATCTTCTACTACTAGCTCTTTAGTTTCTTTTTCTTTTTCTTTTAAAACACCTTTAAAATTAAAGTTTTTTACAAATGGTTGATAACATATCCCAGTAGATGAACACCCCAATAGTTCAATAGATAAAGTATAGTCACCATTGATTTTATCAGTAATATCTTTTATATTTAAAGCTACAGATAGTTCACCTTCATAAATCATATCACCATCATCATTTTTTGCTTCTGGTAAATCTGGAGTTAATTCTAATTTAGTTGGTTTAGAGATATAATATTTTAACTCCTCTTGATACAGATGGATATCTTTTCCAAGAATAATTTTTGTATCAATATGGTTACCATTTTGAATTGCCTCAACTTTAAATGCTTCACTAGGTTTTAAGAACTTTTGCTCAATCATCGCATTAAATTGACTTCCCATTAATATATTACTTATTAATATAATAAGCATAAGAAACTTTTGCATTTTAAATACCTTTAATTATAGTATGAAATAGATAACATATTAACTTATAATAGTAAATAGAGGATTAATAATATATTCCTCTTCTTAAGCTTATTATCTCTATTTTTGGATTATTCTTCTGATTTATAAGGTGAAGCTATATCATTATCATAATATACTATCTGAGCATCTGTGTGAAAATCAAGTGTATCATAAAATCTCAATATATTTGTATGCATATTCATTTTAACATCTATACCTGAAAGTTTAATAAGGAATTTCTTCCAAAAAACTTTTCTATTTTAAATCAAAAACTGCTATAATTCATGAAAAAAGCTATTAGTAGGAAATTATGAAAGATATAAAATTAGAATTAAAAATGGACAAGGTAGAGAATTTGGAGAGATATAGAAAACTGCTAAATAAAGATTTTAATACTATTTTGGATGAGGCTCTTGAGCAGTATTTTAAGGCAGAAGATGAAAAGATTATTGCCAAAGAACAAAATGTAACAAATTTAAGTTATGATGAATTTTGGGATGGGATTGATATTTAATTAAAAGAGATTCCGTGTCAAGCACGGAATGACGACAATTGCATTATACGGAATTGCATTATACGGAATCACAATTGCATTTATACGGAATGACGGACTTTCGTCACCCTGAACTTGATTCAGGGTCTCGTAAACTGTAAACTTATAAAGAATACCAGTTTTTACTGTGCAACCAATATATTACTTGCATTAAATCTATAAGTTGTATTACCTGCTCTATTTGCATTAAATCCTTCAACTAAGAGACTATCCATATCTGGTAATTGATTAAATTCCATATAACTTCCATCTTTATTTTGCATTCTTAAGTTAGATAATTGATCTGCATATTTAATACCATAAAATTTACTACCAATATCTTCAAAGTTAATTCTCATAGTTTCTATTGTAGTTGCTACTATGTCAATAGCAGAACTAACTTTTTCTCTATCTGTTCCCTGAGTATTATTAGAAGCCTCTACTGCTAATTGAGTAACTCTATCAATAATTGCAACAGATATTTGAATAATTAAATTAGTATCAGGAGTTACAATACTACTATTAATTAAACTCTCGTCAATTACTCCTCTAGTATTAGTAGTTACTTCTGCTCTTAACTCATCAATACTATTTGAAATATCCAAAAGCATTGTTTTATTTAAAAATGTAGTTATAGCAGGTAGCATTAATTTAGAGATATTATGTAACTCTCCATACCCCGAGGTATTATCCATTCCACTACCATATAATTCATCACCTCTAAGTTCACTAAGAATAGGTAAAGTATTCATAAGTTTTAATATACCATAAGTTGCTAAAGATGCTTGAATAGCTACTAAATCAGTATCTGATATATCAGTGATAGCTTTATTTTCTAATCCACCATTTAAAGGATTTAATACTATTTGACTAGCTGATATATTCCATTGAGATAAATTAATAGAATCAACCATAGCTAAATTTAAAATATCAGCTATCTGCTCTGGTATTAAACCTTTTGTTTGAAAAGTTGTAAGAGTAGAAACTACATCAATAGTGTTTTCATCATCTACAATACCAGCAATATATAAGTCATATAACTTACCTTCATGCATACCTTGTTCTTTAATTCTAACAATATTACCCTCTGTTAATGTTTGATTAAAATCAAATTCACCATCTTTTGTTGTTGGAGTAGATACTGGTTCCCCCTCGTCAAATTCACCATCATTATCAACATCTTCATAAAGAGTAGCACCCTCAATATATGGATCAACTAATACACCTCTAGTTAGATCAACAGGAACTGGATCAACAGGAACTGGATCAACAGGAACTGGATCAACAGGAACTGGATCAACAGGAACTGGATCAACAGGAACTGGATCAACAGGAACTGGATCAACAGGAACTGGATCAACAGGAACTGGATCAACTGGAACTGGATCAACTGGAACTGGATCAACTGGAACTGGATCAACAGGAACTGGATCAACTGGAACTGGATCAACAGGAACTGGATCAATTGGTGGTGGTGTTGGCTCAGGTGTTGGCTCAACTGGTGGTGGTGTTGGCTCAGGTGTTGGTTCATTTACTGAAATGCCAAGTTCTTTAATAGTCTCTTCTATATGAGCTTTTGCAACTTCTTCTGATACAAGTTTTCCATTAAATTCAATGTTAGAATCTTTTAACTTCTGAATAATATCTACAATTTCATCTGCTGTTTCTGGCAATTTTGATACACCATTATCATATAATATTCCTATAACTTCAGGAGTGATAGAAATACCATTAGAAACATTACCATCAACATCTAATGATTGTAAAAATTGTGCTACTTTAATATCATCTTCTATAATTTTAATATCATCAGATAATTCATTAGCATCTACATCTCTTAACTTAAAATCATTAAGTGAAAAAGTACAACTCTTACCCTTTTCAAAAATAAACTTACCTTTTTCATCAGTAACACCATTTTGATTACCACAAGAATACTTAACTCCACTAACAGCAGAATCTACATAATAACCAATACCTAATTCTATATTATCAGATTCTATAATAGGTGCTGTAGTAACTAATTCATCTGCAATAGCAAGTTCTTCCGTAGTATCAGATGTACTTGAACTACTACTTCCACAACTTGATAATGCAAAAATTGTAACTAACGATATACTAATTAAATTAATTTTTTTCATAAATTATCCTTTAGATTTTGAAATACTATAAAAAATTTATAGTTTATATTCACAAAGCAAAACAGCAAAACACAATTTAAACTTTCAACTTATATAGAAGAAAAAAGTTTCTATATTTATTATACAAATATTCAATAAAAATAAAGCTTAATTAAATATAATTTTAAAAAGGATAATGATGAAAAAAACAATTTTAGCATTAGCTATATTATTGACTTTTGTAAACTCAAATGGGTGTATTTTAGAGCAGTCATCAGATTTAAATATTACATGGAAAGCTTATAAAACGCTAGCTAAACTTGGTGTAAAAGGTGATTTCACAGAGTTTAAATATACTCCAAATGCAAAAGAGGGTAAAAATTTTAGAGAGCTTTTGGTGGGTTCAACAGTTAGTATAAATACTAACAAAATTGATACTAATAATAAAGATAGAGATGAGACAATATCTAAGATGTTTTTTCAAAAGCTAAATTCACCTATAATTGAAGGTAAAATTGTAGATATGAAAGCTGATAAAAGAGTCTCAAAACAACCACGAACTGGTATGCTTGATATTATGATTACAATGAATAAACAGAGTATAATAATACCAATGAGATATAGCTATGAAAATGAGATTTTTTCTGCAATAGGAGTAATAGATATTTTTGATTTTAATGGCAAAGATGCGTTATCTACTATTAATAAAAGTTGTTATGACCTGCATAAAGGTAAAACTTGGAGTGATGTAACTATTAGATTTACAACAAATATCAAAGCAACTTTGTGTATTGCAAAGATAGAGAAAAGTAAACTAGATTCTGAATTAAATTCAGAATGACAAACAATCATCATACTAAGTTTGACTGATATATTGTCATACTTAGCTTGACTGGGTATCTAAAAATTAGTTTTATAATAACTCAATTAAATCTTATTATCAGATTTTATATAAAGACCAATAGAATATAGTATCAATAATATAATTGGTAGTATAGATGTAAGTTCAGGTATAATAGTTCCACTAAAACCAATTTGATTTAATGAAAATAAAACTCCCCAAACTAAAAATGTAACTCCTAAAAGTGCTGATACAACTAAAGATATATTCATAAAACGAGCATAAGATGGCATTTTTATAAACATAATAATTAGTAAACAAATTGCAAATATTGGATAAAATAATTTGGTATATATTGCTGAACGCATCTTATAAGAATCTAATTTTTGTGCATTTAAAAGTTTTAATCCATCATATGCATCTATAATATTTAAAGATTTTCCCTCATAAATTTGATCTATAATTTTTGGTTTATAGCCTTTTAGAGTGTCAAGGTATTTTTTATTTTCTATAATTACTCTTTGTAAATTACCATCTTTATATATTTGTGTTTTAATATTTATATTTTCTGCTTTCCATACTTCACCATTAAATTTAGCCTTTGAAGCACTAACGGTAGATAGTAATCTATCATCATTAAGTTTAAATATTTTAATATCAAAAGCCTCTTTTTTAATTGGATTTAAATTTTTGATATAAACAAAAGAGTCATTATATTTAAAAAACATATCTTTTTTAGTATAATTATTTTGATTACTTTTATACAACGATTGAGCATTCTCTTTGGCATAAGAAAACTCTGTAGTGTGAAGATATACAAAAATTGCATGAACAGATAAAGCAAGTATCAAAAATGGTAAGATTATATCTTTTTTAGAGTAACCAAAACTGTACATCGCAACCATAGTATTATTTTTGATAAAATTAATTTTTGTGATAATTGCAGAAAATATAATAGCCAAAGGGTATAAAATAGAGAGAGCCTCTTGTGAAATATAGTATATGTATAATATTTGATTATTAAAACCTTTTTCTAAAAGAAAGGCATTTTGGAAATAGTTAATTATAGAAAATGATAAGGTTAGCCCCATCAATATTGCAAAAAGATTTTTTAGATAATGCTTTGCAATATATAAAAAATATATCTTAAAAAAATTCATATTTACTTAAGAGAATCAATACTTTTGAGACTATATTTTGATTTAATTATCTCTAATGGTTCACTTTTTAGTTTTGAAATCGCTTCTACAGTGTGATTTATATATTTATCTAAAAAATCATTTTCAGTATCTGAAAAATTACTTAAAACAAAACTAGAAATTTGAGATTTATGCTCTGGTTTTCCAATTCCCATTCTTACTCTTATATATTCTTTTGATATAGTATTGTCAATAGATTTCAATCCATTATGACCACCATGACCACCACCAATTTTAAATTTTAATGCACCAAATGGCAAATCTAAATCATCATGTATCACTATAATATCTTCAATATCAATTTTAAAAAAATTCTTAACAGCAATTACAGATTTTCCAGAAAGATTCATATAAGTGGTTGGTTGTAAAAATAATAAGTTTTGGCTTTTATATACTTTGCCATAAAAAGATGCTTTAGAAACATCTCTAGCTCCAGAGTTTTTGATTAATTCATCAATAACTCTAAAACCAATATTATGCCTAGTATCCTCATATTCTTTACCTGGATTACCTAGACCTATAAATAGTTGCATTATTTAGCTTTAATTACACCACAAATAGCAACATCATCTCTTTCCATAATTGTACAATTTGCAGGAGCTTCTATATCTCTAATAAGAGTTGCTTCATCTCTATCAAGATCAGATACATCAATTGTAAACTTTTGAGGAATATTTTCTATCTCACCTCTTACTCTAATTCTTTTTTTATTTATAACTAGTACACCCTTGTTTTTAAGACCTTTTGCTGTTCCTATTGTTGTTACTGGAACTAAAAAGTTTGTAGTTTGCCCTGGAACCGCTACTCTTAAATCAACATGTAAAACATCACCATTAATTGGGTGTACTTGATACTCTTGAATAAATACTTTTATCTCTTTATCATCAACTTTGATATCCATTGTAAAATCATCTTTTGCTCTTACTGCTTTAACAAAATCACCACGCTTAAATGCTGCGTTTATATTTTCAACGCCATTTGCATATATGTTAGCAATTAGATAACCATCTCTTTTAAGTTGTTTAGCATTTGACTTGCCGATACTCTTTCTAATAATTCCTTCTAACATTCTGTATCCTTTTTTTTATAATTAGAGATGGATTATACCTTAATATTATTAAAAACTGATTATAATTAACCTAAAATAAATATATGGAAATTGATATGGATGCGTATGAATATAATGAGATTTTAAAACAGTTATCTACAAAAGTTGAGAATATAGAAAATATTATAAAACCAGATAAGTGTAAAGCAAGAGTAGAAGAGATAGAGTTAATTGAACAAGACCCATCGTTTTGGAGTGATGCTAAAAAGGCTTCTAAAGTTTCGCAAGAGAAAAAAAGATTAGAGAGAATAGTTGAAAAGTTTGAAGATGCTAGTTTATCAGTTTATGATGCAATAGAGTATTTTGAACTTGCTAAATCTGAAGATGATACAGATACTTTAGAGCTTTTATTTGAAGAATCTGATACTTTAAGTAGTAATATCAATCAGCTTGAGGTTACAATGATGCTTTCAAAAGAGAATGATGCAAATAATGCAATTATCTCAATTCACCCAGGAGCTGGTGGAACAGAGAGTCAAGATTGGGCAAATATGCTTTATCGTATGTATCTTAGATGGGCTGAGAGACGAGGATTTAAAGTGGAAGTTTTAGATTATCAAGTTGGAGAAGAGGCTGGAATTAAAGATGTAAGTTTTATTATTAAAGGTGAAAATGCTTATGGATATTTAAAAGTTGAAAATGGGATTCACAGACTTGTTAGAATCTCACCATTTGATAGTAATGCAAAAAGACATACATCCTTTAGTTCTGTTATGGTATCTCCAGAGATGGATGATGATATTGATATACTGATTGAAGATAAAGATATTCGTGTTGATACATATAGAGCAAGTGGTGCTGGTGGACAACATGTAAATAAAACAGAAAGTGCAATTAGACTTACCCATATTGAAACAAATATTATTGTTCAGTGTCAAAATGACCGAAGCCAACATAAAAATAGAGCAACTGCAATGAAGATGTTAAAATCAAGATTATATGAGTACGAACAAGAGTTAAAACAGGCAAAACTTGATGGTGTGGAAAAATCTGAAATTGGTTGGGGTCATCAAATTCGATCTTATGTTTTAGCTCCATATCAACAGATTAAAGATACAAGAAGTAATATCGCATATTCAAATGTAGATGGAATATTAGATGGTGATATTAATGCTTTAATTGAGGGTGTTTTGATTGCACAGGCAAAATAATATATGAGATATATAGTTGTATGCTTTTTGTTAATATCAAATTTGGAAGCAAACTATAAGGCTCTTTTATTTAATGGAAACTGTACAACTTGCCACTTTAAAAATAAAACTGTATCTGCTCCATCAGTTTCTAAATTTAAAGAGGTATATATAGTTGCATTTCCAAAAAAAGAGGATTTTATTGATTATATGTCAAAATGGGTAAAAAAACCAAATGGAAAAACTTCATTAATGGATGATGCAATTAAAAAACATGGTCTTATGCCTGAATTAGCTTTTGACTTATCTACTTTAAAAGAGATTACAGAGTATATTTATGATACAGATTTTTAATCCTAAATTAAATCTAAATTTAGTACAATATATTATTTTAAATTAAAAAGGTAAATTAAATGTATTTAAGTCAAGATATAAAACCCATAAGTTATTTAAAAGCAAAAACAGCTGATGTTATAAAAAGTGTAAATCAAAATCATAGAACAATAATTATTACACAAAATGGTGAAGCAAAAGCAGTTGTTCAAGATATTAAAAGTTATGAAAATTTACAAAATTCCTTAACTCTCTTAAAATTGATTGTTCAAAGTGAAAATGATATTGAAAATGGTGATGTTATAAAACAAGAAGAGATGTTTAATAGCTTAGAACAAAAAATATTCGGATAATATAAAGTGAAACAATTTGAAGTTATATGGACAAAAAATGCTGAATTTGATTTAGAGCTAATTATTGAATATATTAAAATAGATAGTTTTACTTTAGCAAAAGATATTTTTTTTAAGATAAAAGATGAATCTGACATTCATCACCCCTATAAACTTAAAGTAATATAATAAGAAATAAATATATATATTAGGAATATACCTTCTGTTTTACAAAAATAAATAAAATAAA
>Ga0256838_1000410_pt1 | contig 26964 bp, 26 predicted proteins | sample 4571419metaG_FD_185978 | JGI IMG/M metagenome (GOLD analysis project Ga0256838, IMG submission 185978) | Hydrothermal vent microbial communities from Guaymas Basin, Mexico - 4571-419 | ecosystem: Environmental > Aquatic > Marine > Hydrothermal vents | place: Mexico: Guaymas Basin | collected... | reverse complement strand
CAATGATTGCCTTCGAAACACTCACAAGAGAAATGCAACGCGCCCCCACGCCCCCGGAATCCCTCTTTCTACAACGATATTGCGGAAACACTCACAAGAGAAATGCAACGCCTCGAGCATGGGAAAGATTCCCAACGCCGGTGGCAGGAGAAACACTCACAAGAGAAATGCAACTCGTGGAGGAGATACGTGTCGGGGGTGGCGAGGGGTGAGCGGAAACACTCACAAGAGAAATGCAACGATGCCACACAGTTCCTGCCTGGCCCCCTTTCTGCCATAGCGAAACACTCACAAGAGAAATGCAACCTACTATGAACAATCGTTCCCAATGTCGGCATGTTGAGCTACAAACGAAACACTCACAAGAGAAATGCAACTCAAACACCAGTATGCCGACAGTGTCGAGCCCGTCCTTCACCCTAGAAACACTCACAAGAGAAATGCAACCTCTTACAGTATATGCTGCGTATCGTGATCCCTGTTATCACCAACCAAAAATCACAAGAGAAATGCAACGTGGAGCTGCTTCAGCGCAACCTTGTTTATCGCTATCCTTATCGAAGAACCCATAAGGGAAATGCAACTCAAACGCCTTCGCCACTCCATTCTCGTTCACGACTACCACATCGAAACTTTCACAAGAGAAATGCAACGCCCAGTAGGTCGGCACGCGCCTCTCAAACCCGATTGACTCCAAAACTTATAAGAGAATTGTAACACAGCCTTGAGTGTCGCATCAGGCCTATGTGGCGCTCGCAAGAGTATCGTGAGCTTGTTGGAGTTTAGTGGGGGATGCGGCTTAGTCTGCTTGCTCTAGTTCTAGGCGTGTGCCGCGTGCCATGTACACTAGGGCAATGTACGACAGGGTGTAAGCTGCTAGCACGGGCTGAGTCATTGTGCTCGGGTATATACTTGCTACTAGTGTTAGGCCTAGTAGGGCTGCACCGAGCGAGACTATGCCCATCGCCTCTGTTAGGTAGTATAGCCGTTCTCTGCTGTCTATGGCGTAGACTAGGGCCGCGAGGCTGTAGGGTAGCAGCGCAACGCCCGTGGCGCCGCTGAGGGAGGCTGCTGTGAAGGGCGCCTCTAGGAGCGTGTTACGCGTGGCCAAGACAATGTACGCTACGCAGAGTGCGGCTAGCACGGGGCGTGCTAGTCTGCGCTTTCTGTCCTCGTTGTTTCCCGCATAGAGTGGTGCGGCTGCCGCATCGAGCACTACCGCTGCTATTGATACTAGTAGTGTTAGGCGGAGCGGCAGCTCTGTGGCCTCGCCGGCCGTGTAGAAGCTCTCCACAAGCGATGCTGTGAGCGCTACCGCTGAGGCTGCATGCGCGGTGGCGGCCAGAGCCCTGAGGTAGTCGAGCCGGGTCGGCTTCTCTGGGCCTCCTGTGGGGTTCTGGAGGAATACGTAGAGAAGAGGTGTGAGCGCGGCTAGTACCAGCATGTTCTCGACGTGGTTGAGCTTGCCTAGCGTGAACGAGAGTATCATGGAGTCGGGCACGGTGCAGTTATTGTCGAGCGGTGCATATGTGGTTAACCTGATGCTGCCCACGTGGGGATCGTCGTGATAGACGCCGTGGATGCTGTTTAAGTCTAGCCGTGCCACCCCGACTAGGCAAGGATCGTAGAGCCTTATTGCCCTCCATCTGCACGAGGCGCTGCCGTCTGTGGCCCTCCTTATTGCTGATGATAGTGTCTCTGCTAGGGGGTGCGGGCTGCCCGCGAGGCCCACCCTGTCGGGGAGGGAGGTAATTACCTCATAGTCGATGAGGGCTAGGAAATACTCCTCCTTCGGTGGCGCGTTTTTGAAGTTCACTAACGCTACAGTATACGGCGGCGACAGTCTGGCCCCTGTACTCTACGGTAGCCCAGACGTGGTAGTCGACGAGGTTCACATCTAGGAGGAGCAATATCGCGGCGACGAGGAGCGTGGCGGCCAGTAGGTGCTGGGCGCGGCGGCCCACTGCCTCAGCGATACGGGCGAACCGTGCCTGCATAGGCGCTGCCCCGGCGTGTTAGGCCTCTTGAGGAGCCCGGGTGTTACCATGTAAGGGGTGTGGCTCCATGTGGTGCAGCTTGCTAAGCACAACGAGGCTCATGCAGTTATCATGAATTGATGGTGTTGTTTGTGCGTGTTTTATAGGTGGGCTTGTGCTGGGCACCGTTCCCGCAGGCCTCTCTCTCACCCACAATGGGGGAGGGGCTGGTGTGCCTCGGGGGTGGGCGTGGTGGCTGCTGCGTCTCCCGTGGTTGGCGGAGTGTAGCCAGGCGCTGGGCAGCCTGACCGTCTGTATGAGCTTCGTGACTGATCTGACGTTCTACTCTGTGCCGGGCACGCTTGCTGGCGTCGTGGGCGGGGAGGCTGGGTTCAACATACTGTCCCGCATCTTCGCCTCGACCGCGCGGAGGATATACACGGCCGTGAGGAAGCGTTGCTGCCCCGACGCCGCCGGCCCGGTGCTGCTCTTCTCCAGGCTCGAGAGGGTGACCGGGCTTATCGGTGGAGCCAGCTACCGGGCTAGGGCTGTTGTGGAGAGGCTCGAGGATGGGAGGATTAGGCTGAGGTTTAGTGGGCTCGAGCACCTCCGGGGCCCGGTGCTGAACGCTGCGCCGATAGTGGGCGTGGTGGCGGGCATGGTTGAGGCTGTGGGGCACCGGGCGGTGGCCGTCACCTCCCTGGATAGGGTGAGGCATGTGCCCGGCGACGCCTAGGTGGTTGTGCCGGAGAGGGTGGAGGGCGAGGAGCTGGACGTGCTCGTAGTGCCGCCCAGGCGGCAGGGCTAGAGCCCCAGGGATAGCCCGGCTGTGGTCTGTGCCCGTTCCTAGCCCTCCTCCGGCCCAGCCTCGGGTGGCTGCTTCTCCCTCCTTCCGTGGGCGGCTGTCCTCCTCGGCGGGTAGCCGAGCTGGGCCATGCAGTCCTCTATGCGGCAGGCGCCGCGGAGGCACTGGATAAGGCACCGGTAGTAGGCCAGCTCCCCGGGGTCGGCGTCTCCGGCAAGGGCCTCGGCCTCGAGGCGGGCCCGGGGCTCCACGTCGTAGCAGCCCCTCTCGCGCAGCAGGTCTGCGAGCTGCATGAGCCTCCGGGCCGCCTCCCGGAGGGCCCCGCGGCGGGCCTCCAGCTTCTCCTGCTCACAGCGCCGCCTCCATGCCCTCAAAGCGTGGCTGGCCACCAGCAGCGCCACTAGCACGCCCAGGGCTGTTCCCGCCGCGAAAGCCGCCAGCAGGGGCTGCGAGCCTGCGCCCCCTCCTCCTTCCGGTGCCAGAGAGGGGCTACCGTCTTCTGTGTCCTATGGGTCCTCCGGGCAGAGGCAGTAGCATAGACCATAGCCGCCACAGGTAGATAGGGTCCATCCCCCGGGCAGCCGCTTGCCGGCCACAGGCTACTGGCCAAAAACCAGCCTAGCCCGGAGCCGAAGAACACCCCACACGGGAGGCCCCAATTACGATGCCACCTACCAGCGGGGAACAAGGCCGGCACCGGGCCAGGACACCGTGGAGCACCGGGCCCGCAAGGAAAAGGCGCCAAGCCCCAAAAGCCGGGCCGGCGGGAAGCCCCCGGGCCAACAGGCCAGCCCAAGGTTTAAGCCTTGGCCGCGACCAACCTGCTGGGGTTAAAACATGGCCCCAGGGAGGGGATGAGGGCTACCTTAGCCTTATCTCTATGTACACGTCCTCGGGGACGCGGACTCTCATTATCTGCCTCATCACCCTCTCGTCGGCATCTATTATTATGAGGCGTTTGTGGACGCGGAGCTCCCACTTGTCCCACTTCTTCGAGCCCTCACCGTGGGGCAGACGGAGGGTCGGCACTATGAGCCTCCTGGTGGGGAGCGGTATGGGGCCCCGCATCCTGACGCCGGCCTTCTGCGCTATCCGGCGGATCTCGTCCACGATCATGTTGATGTTGCGGACGTTCGTGCCCCAGAGCCTTATCTCGGCGCGCTGCACCATGCCCAACGCCCCTGCTACGAGCCCCCAGCCACGGCCCCCTATAAAAGCGTCATGAGGCCCGGCGGAGGCAGGTGGACACCGGGGCCCAGGGCCTGGAACAGAAGAAGGTAGCTGAAGGAAACCGCTAGGGGAGATGTTATCCCCTACAAGGAGCCGCATCCATAAGGCAGTGGGTCGAGGGAAAAAGGGGAGCTGGGGCTGTGGCCCTACAGCTGTGTAAAACTGGGCCTAGGGTTGGCGGCGTTACTTCTTCTTTATCTCGACCTTGGCGGGCTTGACGTCTATGACTACGCCAATGCCAACGGTCTTGCCCATGTCCCTCATGGCGAAGCGGCCTAGCTGCGGGAACTCGCTGAACTTCTCTATCACCATAGGCTTTATCGGCTTGAACTTGACTATCGCTGCATCGCCCATCTTGAGGAACTGCGGGTTCTTCTCGACCACCTGGCCGGTCCTCGGGTCCAGCTTGGCCTGTATCTCGGTGATCCTCGCAGCCACGCTGGCGGTGTGGGCGTGTATCACCGGGCTGTAGCCGACGGTTATCGCGCTGGGGTGCCATATGACGAATATCCTGGCGGTGAACTCGTCGGCCACGGTCGGCGGATTGTCCACGTGGCCGGCCACGTCGCCGCGCTTGATGTCCTTCTTGGAGACACCGCGGACGTTGAAGCCTATGTTGTCGCCAGGCTCAGCCTGCTGTATGGGCTGGTGGTGCATCTCGATGCTACGGACCTCGCCGACCACGCCTGGAGGCATGAAGACGACCTTGTCGCCGACCTTCAGCACGCCAGTCTCGACGCGGCCAACGGGGACGGTGCCGACGCCGGGTATGGTGTAGACGTTCTGTATGGGTATCCTGAGGGGCTTGTCGACAGGCTTCTTAGGCGGCTGTATGTAGTTGTCAAGGGCCTCGACCAGGGTGGGGCCGTTGTACCAGGGCATGTTGGGGCTGCGCTCGACTATGTTCTCGCCGGTCCAGGCGGACACCGGTATGAAGGGTATCTGGTCAACCTTGTAGCCGAGGCCCTTCATGAACTTCTTGAGTATCGCGACTATCTGCTCATAGCGCTTCTGGCTGTAGTTCACGTCAGGGGCGTCCATCTTGTTGACAGCCACGATTATCTGGTCGATACCCATTGTCTTGGCGAGTATCAGATGCTCACGGGTCTGGCCCTCAGCGCTCATGCCAGCCTCGAACTCGCCCTTCCTCGCAGACACGACGAGTATAGCTGCGTCAGCCTGGCTGGCACCGGTAATCATGTTCTTGATGAAGTCCCTGTGGCCCGGCGCGTCGATGATAGTGAAGTAGTACTTCTTGGTCTCGAACTTGACGAAGCTCAGGTCAATTGTGACGCCGCGCTCACGCTCCTCCTTCAGCCTGTCCATTAGCCAGGCGAACTTGAACGACTCCTTACCCTTCTTCTTGGCCTCCTCCTCGAGCTGGCGGAGAGTCTTCTCGTCCACGAAGCCGAGACGGAACAGCAGGTGGCCCACCAGCGTGCTCTTACCGTGGTCCACGTGGCCGATCACTACCAGGTTTATGTGCGGCTTCTGCTGGCTCATAGCCTACACCCCACCATTCCCTTCTTTTTAGCCGGGAAGGCACCTACCGGCAACCCGTCTTATAAAGGTTTACCGAGCAAAACACCGTGTCCAAAGAGTGGGCAATAGCGGGGCACCACACACAAACCCAGCAAAACGATAGGCAACAAGAGAGGCCCGGCACAGCCCAGAAGGGAGGTAGAGGGAAAAGACCCAGCAAAGGCCAGACGAGGCCCCTTGAAGGGGCTACCTGGAGCTGAGGGCTATACGCTCTATCTCCTCCTTCCTGCGTATCGCGTAGCTCCTCGTGTCGCCCTCAGCCGCCGCTATTATCTCCTCTGCGAGACACTCCTCTATCGGCTTAGGGTTGTTGAAGGCGCAGGACCTGGCGCCCTCGGTGATATGCTTCAGCGCAACATCGACGCGGTGCTGGGGCGCCACGTCGACGGCGACGAAGTAGGTTATACCGCCATACATTATCCTCGTGACGTCCTCCCTAGGGGCGGCGTTCTCTATCGCGCGGACCAGCACCTGTAGAGGGTTCTCCCCCGTGCGGAGATAGATTATCTCGAAGGCCTGCTTTACTATGCTGTACGCCAGGTGCTTCTTCCCCATGTTCCTGCCGGGTCTCATCAGCTTGTTTATGAGCCTCTCGACTATCGGCACCTCGGACTTGCCGAAGCGGCGGTGCTCGTGGCGGCCACCGGTGTGGGGCAGGTAGACGGGCTTCAGGCTGATGTACCTCTTGAGGCCTGGGTCACAGATCTCTATACCCTCAAAGCTCCACTTGCCGAGAAGCTTTATCCTCGTAGGGTCAATGCCCGTGACCTTCTCCTCGGCCCTCGCAGCCACTACGCTCTCCCCCACAGCACAGCCCGCCCAAAGAGGGAGCCAGATATATACATTATACGACGGGGGCCACAGCACGAGAGGAGGCGCTAGAACTCATCTTCGTCCTCAAACTCGTCCTCCCCGAGAAACACCGGGGCCTCAGCCTTGCCGAGCTCCTCCTGCTCGTCGACAAGCCTCTTAGACACATAGATAGGCTTCCCGAAGAGGAGAGCCAGGAAGATAGCATGACTCGGCACCATCCGCCTAGTCATAGATATCCCGCCTAGGTCAAACAACGCCTTCGCAGTATAGAGCGCGGTAGAGTAGTCGATCTCGTCAACAACAACCCTAACCAGACGCTCCCCTATGGGGCTAAGCAGCTCCCTCATATCAACAACGACATCAAACAGTGTCTCGCGGTCGCCGAGAGTCTCAACGCTACTATCCTGGAGCTTATTTATAGCACGCACAATCTCGTGCGGAACATTGTACAGCGTAAACTCGCGCCCATCCTCAAGGTCAAGCACTATAACCGGCATGCCGGGCGCAGAGGGCGTAAACGGCGTGAACATGGCCGTCACTCCACGCACCTCAAGCAGAACATCGCCACCACGCGGCGGCGGAGCCATAGCACAAACCCCTCCCCAGCCATAGGCGCACAAGAAGGGCCACAGGGTGGGAGCCCCCAGAGAACCACTGAAACCCAGAGGGCCCCACTATAGTGCTACTACCCTACGAAGCCCTGCGACAAGAAACCCGTAGACATAGACCCTCCGAGGGAGGGGCCCCGAGGCCGCGCCTAGAAGAGAAAGAGCCCGAGGCCACACCCCGGTACGTGCCCATTGCCGCCCCTGCCGCGTGGGCCCGGGGACCTCGACGCGGCTTAGCGCTGGGGCTTCTGCTTCCTGCCCTCGAGTATGGCGCGGAGGGAGACGCCGTTCACTGTTACTACGCGGTAGCGGACGCCGGGGATGTCACCCATCGAGCGGCCGCGGGGACCGCCTATGCCCTCTATCAGCACCTCGTCGTGCTCGTCCACAACCAGGAGGCCACCGTCGCCTGGGACGAAGGCTGTGACGACTCTGCCGTTCTTGACTAGCTGGACGCGGACACACTTACGGACAGCAGAGTTGGGCTGACGCGCCTCCACGCCCACCTTCTCCAGCACTATGCCCCTGGCCATCGGGGCGCCTTCGAGGGGGTCATACTTCTTCTTGAGGCCGAGCATGCGTATCTTGAACTCCCGCTCGCTCCAGCGGAACTTGAGCCTCTTGCGGCGCAGCTTGCGGGCCGCGAAGAGACCATTCGGGGACTTCTTGCCCGTCACGGCCTGCTCCCCACCCGTCACCTATAGAGCCTGGTCTCGGAGGCCGGTCATGCCGCTACCTTATTTTGATGTCGTCTATGTCGAAGTACCTGCGGAGTATTATCCTGGCCACGGAGACCTTCCTGCCGCCCTTGCCTATGGCGCGGCCCTTGTCGTTGGGGTCGACTGTGACGTAGAGTATCTTGCGGCCGTTGCGCTGCACGACGCGGACACTAAGTATCCTCGCGGGCGCGAATATGTTCTTGACTAGGGCCTCTAGGTCGTCGGCATGCTCCACTATCTCTATCTCCTTGCCGAGTATCTTGCGGAGCCTGTTTATGTTGGCGCCTCTGCGGCCTATGGCCTTGCCGGCGTCGCCCGGACGCACAACGAATATCACACGGTTATTCTCATCGTCTATTATACAGTCCCTAGCTATTGCACCAGTGAGGTCCTGGAGGAGGGCTATGTAACGCATCTCCTCTGCCGTGAGCCTAATGTCGCCCATGGCTCATGCCCCTCGCGCTACGTGGCTGCTACTGCTCCTGCCTTGAGGCAGCCTCAATGAGCTCAAGAATGCGCGAGCTGCCCGGGTCAAGGATAGCGAGGCTAGCCACTGTAAATGGTTTGCCGCAGACTGCACCAAGCTCCACGCTTGTGCCGGGGTAGACGTAGACCGGTATACCGCCGAGCTTAGCGTAGTAGACTATGTCGCTACGCAGCTCTGGGGGCGCATTCGCGGCCACGATCACGGCCTTGGCCTTGCCCGTCTTGACGTATTTGAGCGTCTTCCGCGACCCAAGCACGACCGTGCCTGTCTTGAGGGCGTTGACGAGCTCCTTCTCTATATCTGTGACCTGGACTGCTGCGCTCACGCCTCTTCACCCTCTCTCCGGGCCGCCATGGTGGAGGAGGCTTTAACCAGTGCCGCTGGGTTCATGGCAACCTCTACCATGCCCGTCCCCATGCGTATCACGCCACCCACTATAACGGTCTCGGTTACGCCGCGGAGATCGTCAACCTCGCCGCGGGCAGCGGCGTCGAAGAGGTTCTGGGTGGTCATCTCGAACGCTGCCCTTGCCAGCGGGCTGGGCTTCTCGCCGCTAATGCCATGGCGACCTATCTGCTTCACACGGCCGGTGTATGTCATCATGTCCGCGACGAGCATTATGTGACGTATGTCGACGTCGAGGCCCTGCTCATCCAGCACATCCTTCATCTCCCTTATGAGGGCCATCCGTGCAGCCTCTATGCCAAGTATCTCCTCTATCTCGTGGATATTGTTGGTGTAGACACGGCGCGGGTCAACACCCGGCACCTCCAGCACATCCTTCAGGTTGCTGCCCTCGGTGACAAGGAAGTACTCCGTCCTACCCTCCTCGTTGACCATCGACTGTATCACTACACGCCTTATCTTCTTAATGCCCTTGATCTTCGCGTTTAGCACCTTGTCCTTCTTCTTCTGCAGATCTATCAGGCTGAAGCTCTCGCCGGGCTCCAGCTGTATGTAGAGCGTCAGCGGGTCACCCGGGTCCTGCTCAACCTTGCCCAACTTCATCTTCTCCAGGACCTTCTTCACTTGATCCACGGTGACACCCTTATCCTCCAGCATGACGGGGTCAAGCCGTAACACTATTCGTAGACCCACCAGGTCTATGTCTATCTCGGCAGCGACGTTCACTATCCTAGTGTACTCTATACGCCTAGCAACCTCCTTAGCCTTGTTCTCGTCGTAACGATGCTCCTCGTCGAGATAGATATACATTAGGGGCGTGGAGGGCTCCTTCTTAGCGTCAACCAGCTCTATGAAACGGGGCAGGCCGAGGGTGACGTTGAACTCGCGGACACCCGCGTAGTGGAAGGTACGCAGCGTCATCTGCGTGCCCGGCTCACCTATCGACTGCGCCGCGACAGTACCGACGGGCTCGCCGGGCTCAATCATGCTGTACTCGTACTCCTGGAGCACGTACTCTATTATCTTCCTGGCCTCCTCCGGGCTCAGCCCATACTTCTCCGTAGCATCGCGAAGCTTCGACTCCAGATCATCGTATATCCTCTTAGGGAGCACGCTGCGCGCCTTCTCCAGGCTGTCCTCCAGGCTGGCACGGAGCTTCTCCCAGTCACGCAGAAGCCCGGGCAGAGCCGCCATACACCATACACCCCATACGCCGCTGCGGGTTGGACATGTGCAGCGCCACCGCGGAGACGGATGCAACACGCAAAACCATGGGATAGGCCGGGGCTACAGGGCTAGACGCGCCAGCCGATGACCCTCTCTATCTCGCGGTCTATGTTCACCGCTTTCCCGTGCGCGCTCTTTGCCGGATCAACGCCGTCCTCGCCGAACGCCACCTGTATCAGCTCGCCATAGGTGGTCCTCACAGTGCCGTCGTATTCGACGCGTATATCCTGCAGCGCGTTGACGAGACGGCGCTGCATGTAGCCGCTCTGCGAAGTCCTCACTGCCGTGTCGACTAGGCCCTCGCGGCCGCCGGCTGCGTGGAAGAACACCTCCAGCGGCGATAGGCCGTCGTAGAAGCTGCTGTAGACGAAGCCCCTCGCGGCCGGGCCCAGGTCGCCGGGCTTGAAGTGGGGCAGGAAGCGGCCACGGTAGCCGCGGTGGATGCGCTCGCCGCGCACTGACTGCTGGCCGAGCAGAGCCGCCATCTGGGTTATGTTTAGCTCGTTGCCGCGAGCGCCAGTACGGGCCATTATGAAGACGTTGTTGAAGGGGTCGAGATAGTTCACGACGACATCCTCGACCTTCTTACGGGCATCGGAGAGTATCTCTATTATCTTGAGCTCCAGGGACTCCTCCAGCGTGCGGCCCGGCACGGGCTCTAGCTTGCCCTGCCTGTATAGCTCTATAACCTCGCGGACGCGCTGCTCTGCCTCACGGAGTATCTCGCGTATCTTCTCCTTAGCCTCGGGCGGTAACGCAACGTCGTCGACAGTCATTGTGAAGCCACGCTTCTCTATGAACCTTATGAACATCTTGAACATGTGGTCGTAGACGTAGCGGGCGTAGTCGCTGCCGTACTCCTTTATCAGCCAGTGCATCATGTTCTCTGGCTGCTCCGCGCCCACAGCCTTCTTGTCGAACACGCCTGTCAGTAGCTCACCCTTCTTTATCAGTATGAACGAGTCGTTCCAGCACCACTCGTCCTCGCATGCGAATATGCCGGAGGAGACTCTCGCCTTGCCACGGAAGTTGAACTCCTTAGGGAAGAAGAGGCTCACCAGCTGCTTACCGGTCCACCTCTTCTTTGGCGACAGTATCGCGGGCTCGGGTAGCTCGCCGCGGTAACCTGCCGCCGACAGTAGGTCCACCACGTCCGCCTGGCTGAGCAGGTTCGCCTTACTTGTGAGCAGGTAGGCGCCGCTGATGTAGTCCTGGACGCCGCCTATTATGGGGCCGCCGTAGCGTGGGGAGAGGATGTGGTACTGTACCAGCATCAGCTCCCTGGCCTCTGCCTGTGCCTCCTCCGTGCGCGGCACGTGTAGGTTCATCTCGTCGCCGTCAAAGTCGGCGTTGTAAGGTGGGCAGACGAGCAGGTTAAGCCTGAACGTCTTGCCGGGCAGCACCTTCACTATGTGGGCCATTATCGACATACGGTGGAGGCTTGGCTGACGGTTGAACAGCACTATGTCGCCGTCGCGGAGGTGCCTCTCAACCATCCAGCCAGGCTCCAGCATCTCGGCTATACGCTTACGGTCAGCGTAGCGCAGGTCTATCTTCCTACCATCAGCCGTGATCACGTAGTTAGCGCCTGGCCACTTGTCGGGGCCGTTGAGCACCAGGCGCCGCATCTCATCCAGGTTCCACTGGGTTACTGGCACCCTGACAGTGAGGGTCTTGGCTATAGGCTCCGGCACGCCCACCTCGTTGATGCTTATGTTGGGGTCGGGCGAGATTACCGTACGCGCCGAGTAGTCAACGCGCTTACCGCTCAAGTTGCCGCGGAACCGGCCCTCCTTGCCCTTAAGCCTCTGGGCGAGCCCCTTCAGCGGCCTCCCGCCACGGTGCCTCGCCACGGGTATCCTAGGCAGCTCGTTGTCGATATAGGTGGCGACGTGGTACTGGAGCAGCATCCAGTGCTCATCTATCAGCGTCTGCGGCGCACCCGTGTCCAACAGCTCGCGGAGCCTCTCATTGGTCCTTACAATGTCCGCCAGCTTATGCGTCAGGTCGTCCTCGGCGCGTATACCGGACTCGAGCACGATAGAGGGACGCACGTGTATAGGCGGCACCGGGAGAACCGTCAGCACCATCCACTCGGGGCGAGCTTCCTGCGGGTCAAGCCCCAGTAGCCTGGCGTCGTCGTCGGGTATCTTCTCCAGCCTGCTCCGCACCTCGAATGGGTTGAGCTGGATCCTGCCCTCGGGACGGTCCTCGTAGTAGGTGTAGGGCTTCTCGAACACTATCTTGTACTGGCGCTCGCCACAATGCGGGCACTCGACAACCTTTGAGGCACGCTTCTTGACGACAGTTACCAGCATCTTCGCTAGGAGAGGCCACTTGTCCTCAAGCCTCTCGAGGAGGCGGAGGTAGCGACGCACCTCGTGCTCGGGTAGGAGGAGACGGCCACAGGAGCGGCAAGTAGCGCGGAGGGCATCATAGATATGCTTACCGAAACCAACGTGGATAACCGGCCTGGCGAGCTCTATGTGGCCGAAGTGGCCTGGGCAGCTCTTCGCGTCGTTACCACAGGTGAGGCATACCTGGCCGGGCGCTATCGCGCCAAGGCGAGGGTCCATGAGGCCGCCCTGGATGGGCCTCCCGTCCTCGTCGTAGAGCTCGCTCGTGACTATTGCCGTGACAGACATCTTGCGTATCTCGTCCGGCGAGAGTATGCCGAACTTTATCTTCTTGATTATCTTCTGCTCTGGGATCAAGGCCTAACACCACCCACCCGGCACACGAGCCATACATGCAGCGGAGGGATTGAACACCGAGAGAGGCAACATCAGACACAAAACAGTGCGGTGTTACGGTTCACTCGGGCTTCCACTCGTGTTTGGGGCCTAGGCGGAGCCGTGGCATGACACACATGCTCATGAGCTCCTGGAGCAGCAGCTTGAACGCATACGGCACCACAACCATCGATATCTTGCCTTTGTCGCCATGTATCGGGCATATGTATTTCCTCTTGTTCCTATCGAACCATGCTATGTGGCCACAGAGCTCACAGACATACATTACGTACTTGTCGCTGCTCTCCAGCATCCTCTCCCTCAACAGCATCGCTGCGCCATGGCCGACGAGGCAGTCGCGCTCCATCTCGCCGAACCTTAGACCACCCTCGCGGGCGCGACCCTCGGTAGGCTGCCTAGTGAGCACCTGCACTGGTCCCCGAGCCCTGGCATGCATCTTGTCCGCAACCATGTGGTGCAGCTTCTGGTAGTACACTATGCCTATCAGTATCGGGTTGCGCAGCATCTCGCCTGTGCGGCCATCATACATTATCTCGGTGCCATCAGGCGCATAGCCGGCCCTCAACAGCTCTATCTTTATGTTATCGATGGGCTCCTTGGCGAACGGCGTCGCGTCCACAAACCTAGCCTTAATCGCAGCATACTTGCCGGCTATGGTCTCGAAGAGCTGGCCGAGGGTCATTCGCGAGGGAAACGCGTGCGGGTTGATGATGAGGTCCGGCGATATGCCGTCCTCAGTGAACGGCATGTCGTACTGGGGTATAACCATGCCTATTACTCCCTTCTGGCCGTGACGGGACGCGAACTTGTCGCCTATCTCGGGTATACGCTGGTCACGGACACGGACCTTGACAAGCTTGTAGCCCTCAATGTTCTCGGTCAATATGACTGTGTCCACGACACCTTTCTCGCCATGTCTCATTGTTACCGATGTGTCGCGGCGCCTCACGGAGACCGTACCGAACTCGCGGTACTCCTCCATGAAGCGCGGCGGGCTCGTCTTACCTATCAACACCTCGCCGCCACTGACCTCAACTTCGGGGCTTATTATGCCGTCAACGTCGAGCTTCTTGTACATCTCCGGGGGCTTGGAGCCCTCTACGCGTGTCTCGGGCTTCTCTATCTTATCCTCGAGGCCGCCTGGGTATTTCCGCTCCTCAGTCGCATAGAGCCTGAAGAACGTTGACCTAGCCAATCCCCTGTCGATAGAAGACTTGTTCATTATAATGGCGTCCTCGATGTTGTAGCCCGTGAACGACATGACTGCGACTACCATGTTCTGGCCGGCGGGGCGCTGGTTGTAGCCTATCACATCCAGCGCACGTGTCTGCACCAGGGGCTTCTCGGGGTAGTGGAGCAGGTGCGCACGTGTGTCGACACGTATCTGGTAGTTGGCTGCGTAGAGGCCGAGCGCCTGCTTAGCCATCGCGGCCTGGTAGGTGTTACGCGGCGACTGGTTGTGCTCCGCGTAGGGGATTGTGCTGGCCGCGACGCCCATTATAGCCGCAGGCCATATCTCCATGTGGGTGTGCTCGGGCGTTACGTCCTCCGGGTTGAGGGCTATGTACGTGTTCTCCTCCTCCTCGGCATCGAGCATCTCAACAATACCGTTGCGGAGGAGGTCGGTGAACCTCCACTCGCCCCTGCGGAGCTTCTCGGCATGCTCGGGGCTGTAGCGGAGCCTCCCGTTCTCAACCACGAATACCGGGCGCAGCAGACGGCCCGCATCGGTATTGATGTAGACCTCGCTCACCCACTGAGTCTTATATATTGAGAAGTTCACGTACGGCGATATCTTGCCCTGGCGGCGTAGGCTTCGGAGCTCCTCGACAAGGCGGTCGCCGTCAGGATGGTAGCCCAGCAGCCTACCGTTGAGGAAGACCTTGCTCCACTGCTGCAGCTCCGGCGGGTAGTAGCCGGTCTTCCGAACCTCCGCGAAGAGCTCGACAGCGTCGCGGACACCAAGCTTATAGACTATCTCTTCTATCTCCTTGTCATCCACGCCCGGCGACACATACGCCATCAGAGCGAGGTTCTTGACGAGGCCACAGTTGGGGCCCTCAGGGGTCTCGAAGGGGCAGATACGGCCCCACTGGGTGCCATGGACGTCGCGGGCCTCGAAGTGGGGCTGGCTCCTGCTCAGCTGGGAGACCACACGGCGCAAATGGCTGAGCGTGGATATCCAGTTGGTGCGGTCCAGGATCTGGCTTACACCGGTTCTCTGCCCGGGCCAATTCCCGGTCGCCAGGGCCTCACGGAGCCTGTTCGTGATTATGTCGGAGCGTATGACCATCCTCGCGTTTATCCTGCGGCCACGGGCACGGAACTTCTCAAGCTGCTGCCTTATGTCGTAGACCAGCGTCCTCATAGCTATACGGAACACCATCGCTATTAGGTCGCCGGCGAGGAGCAGCCTCTTGTTGGCGTAGTGGTCCTTGTCGTCCTCCTCCCTTCTGCCCGCCACATACTCCAGCAGCCTGGCCGCCATCTGGCCTAGGAAGAGCGCCTTCCTAATACGGTCCTCGGGCCTTGTGCCTATATGGGGGAGGAGAACGTAGTCAAGAATCCTCTCGGCGACCCTTATACGCTGCTCGCGAGGCTTACCGATGCCCTCGCGGAACCTGCTGCCAACGAAGTCGAGCGCGTCCTCCACAGTGTTTATTGCCCGCGCTTGCTCGAGCGAGGGTATTATCATCTGCTGTATCTGCGGGTCGGGGCTTATAGCGAGCACTATATCCTGGTCGCGCTCCAGCCCGAGCGCCCTCATAAGGATGACGAAGGGTATCTTGCTCAGAGCCCTGCTCATGGACACATGCAGGGTACCATCCTTATGCATGTCAAGGATGAGCTGATATCTGACACCCCTGTGGGATGATATGACCTTGGCAGTGTAGAGCACAGCAGAGGTACCCGCCCTGGCCTTGCCGACAAGTATCCGGTTGAGCGCCTGGTCCTCCTGGATAACGACTACCCTCTCCGAGCCATTGATTATGAAGTAGCCGCCTGGGTCCCTGGGATCCTCCCCTGCCTCAATTATCCTCCTTATGCACTCCTGTCGGTCAACACTGGGGTCATAGAAGCATCTCGATATCGGGTCTGCCTTCGAACGGAGCATTACAGGGAGATAACCGAGAACTATCTCCTCCGGCTCCCTCTCTATCCCGCTCTCAACTATCACAACCTTAGCCTTTATCGGGGCCCAGTAGGTGAGGTCCCTTATGCGGCACTCCATGGGAGTGACAGGGTGCTCGCTCCCATCACTCTCAGTGACCATCGGCTCGCCGAGCTCCACGTCAACAATCTTTATCTCGTACTCCCTCCTCGGCGTAGCAATGTAGCCAAACTCCTTCACTATCTGGGGAAGCTCCTTCTCTATAAACCGGTTGTAGGAGTCAATATGCTGACGTACAAGGCCATACTCGTCTATGAATGCCTTCATTACTAGCCATCTGTCCTCGTTGGAGGGGAAACGCTCCTGCACAGCAGCCACGAAGCAACCACCCCCCTACGGGTGCCGAGCAACAGACAAACATGACAAACACGCAGGAACACACGGCCAGGGGAGGCATATCGGCGTAAACGTCAAATGCCTGGGAGCCCTGGAGCTAAGGCCTAGTAGCCTACAACGTAGCGGTAGACAACTATTTCGCCAGATGTAGGGCTCTTCCTATATATCCTCACTATGTCGCCGGGCTTGGCACCTATGGCCCTAGCTACGGGGTCGGTCACACGGAGCCATGGAAGCTGCTGCGGCTTGACGCCTAGACGGCGCAGTATCTCGACAGCCTCCTCCGGCGGCACTATCTCATGCTTTGGGACAAGCTCATGCTCCAGAATGTTGAATTTCTGCTTCTTCTGCTTGGCCATGCCGACGCCTCCCCCAGGGAAAGCCTTGACGAGCGTGGAGCGGTATAGGCCACAAAGCGGGGCCTAGTAGGAGCAGGCGCTAGCGTAGGCGTACCCTATTAACCTTCTTGTTCATCCAGGAGTAACGGCGCATCCTCTTGCTGCGGCCGTAGCCGCATGCCGCACAGTAGCCCTTAGCGGCGTTGTAACTGTGCCTACCGCACCTGGGGCACCTTATGTGAGTGTAGCTCCGGCCCTTCTTACCGAAGGACGGTGTGCCCTTACTCATGGGTCTTCACCCCTACCACTAATCCGCCATACCCTGTCCTGTATGCAGGCTTCAGGGCTGCGCGGGAGAGATGAGCAGCACAGTATCGCCACGTATGACTATGGTGCCGAGCTTCCTCGTCGAACCGTCGGGCATTACCTCCTCAGCGTCCTCCAGCACGAGGTTTAGGTGCTGGTCATAGCTCTTGAGCCTTCCCCTGACCTCGTTGACACCACGCAGCTTCACAAGCACTATACTGCCGATGCTCTCGCCGAGGACACGATGAGTCGTCTCGGCCATGCCCCGTTGCACCCCCAGAGCCGCTCAGCCAACCCCAGGGTTTTATTAGAGAATCTGTCCCCCAGCCCCGCCAGCGCTCCACGCTGCGCCCCCTGCCGGGGTGTACACCGCAGCGAGCGAGGGATGCCCTCAGCCTTGAGGCGCTGGCTGTTATCCAAGAAGGATAGGCGCCTCCTAGTGAAAACAATACGCGAACTCTACGCCAGCTTCAACCCAGACCGGTACAGCCGCATAGAGATAGTTGTTGAGGACGACGTCAAGCTGTACGTGTTTGACGGCATACCTGCCTTTATCGAGGCCAGAGAGCTGGGGGAACGCTCCATACCGCACCTGTTATTCCTCCTGAGGAGAGGCTATGACTGGCTACCCTCGGTGATAGTCGACCAGGGCGCTGTGAGGCCCATATCGCGCGGCGCCGATCTAATGAGGCCAGGCATAGTCGAGATCCGTAGCGATTTTAGAAAGGGTGATATAGTTGTCGTGGCTGAGCCTACGCGCGGCCTGCCGCTTGCTGTCCACGAAGCTCTCTACGATAGCAGCGAGATAAGGGCTATGGAGAAGGGGAGGGTGACCAGGTCGCTTCATCACGTGGGGGATAGGTTCTGGAAACTGGCCGAGAAAATCTAGGCCGTGCCAGCGACATGGAGCGACTCGAGGACACCGGGTGTATAGACCCTTATGTCGCTCGGAAGACCCAGATGGCGCGCCCTCTTCCTTATAGTCTCAGCCAGGGAGTATATGGCCTGCGGCTCACCGTGGTTGAGTATTATGTTCTTCGGCTTCGGCTTCATGTTAGCCAGGAACGCCAGCAGCTGGCGTCTATCAGAGTGGCCGGAGAAGCCATCTATTGACACGACGTTCATGTTTATCTTTACTGTCTCCAGCCGCCCATCCTCGGTCACCATAGTTATCTCTCGCTCACCATCAAGTATCCTACGGCCAAGCGTCCCCTTTGCCTGGTAAGCTACAAAGATGAGCGCATTCCGCGGATCAGGAGCCAGTAGGCGGAGATACTCGACCGAGGGGCCACCGTTCAGCATGCCTGATGTAGCTAGGATGACCGCTGGCTCATCACTCTTAGCTATCTCTTCGCGCTGCTGCTTCTTCTCTACACGCACAATGCTTTCGTGCTCAAACGGGTTCTCGTCGCGCAGTATCTTTGACCTAACCTGGGCCGATAGGAGCTCCGGATAGGTTAGGTGTATCGCATTAACCTCCCTTATGCTTCCATCTATGTATATCTTCACGTCCTTCGGCAGCAGTTTGCGATTGAGGGCATCGACTAGGACGAGCAATATCTCCTGGGCACGACCCACAGCCATTACCGGGATCAAGGCCTTGCCCTTATGGGCAGCCGTGCGGCTTATGACGCTTATCAGCTCTAGCTCTGCCTCATCGCGTGGAGGCTGGTTGCGGTCCCCATAGGTGCTCTCCATTATCACTGTCTCGACGCGGGGGAATACTGTGTTAGCCTTGTCGAGGAGCCTTGTACGGCCGAACTTGAAGTCGCCCGTATAGACTATGTTGTGGAGACCCTCGCCTATATGCAGATGGGCCATCGCTGAGCCTAATATGTGGCCAGCATTGTAGAAGGTGAGCTTCACGTCAGGCGCTATGTCGGTTACCTCGCCGTACTCGAGAGGTATAGTGTGGAGTATCATCTTCTTGACTTCGAGCTGGCTATATGGAGGTCGCTGGCTCCCCCTCTGCATTATATCCAGAAGATCAAGCTGTGATAACACCATTAGGTCGCGGGTTGGCTTTGTCGCGTAAACGGGGCCACGGTAACCATACTTAAAGAGATACGGGACAAGGCCCATGTGGTCTAGGTGTGCATGCGTGATTACTACGGCATCTATCTCCTCGAGGGGTACCTGGCTTAGGTCGAGACGCGGGTATAGGTCGTACCCATGCCCGCCGGGGTTTATGCCGACGTCAAGCAGGATCTTGCTCTCGCTTGTCTCCACGAGGATAGCTGAGCGCCCGACCTCAAGGAAGCCGCCGAGCGCCGTTATCCTGACGTACCTGTTTTCGAATATTACGCCACGGTGTATGCGTTCGCCAACCTCCCGCAGCACGCGGAGCCTGTAACTACTCTGCGACAGCATATAGCCGATTATGTTGTTTATTGTTTTTAGGTCTTCGGGTTTTACCGGCGGCTCACGTATTATCGTTGGTCTCCAGCCAGTCTCGGCGAGGATCTTGTTGTATATAGCCCTGCCCTTGCCGTAGACAAGGCCAACCTTCCTCGCCTTGATTATGACCTCTCCTAGGACATTGTCGAACATTATGCTTGTTATACCCGCCTCCGGAGGAACAAGCTGCTTTATTATTTCCACAGTCTCCTTAGGCGATTTACGTATCGCGGGATCAGTCCTAATCACTATGCGCTTCTTGAGCTTCTTAGCTATATCCTTGGCAACGTCGGGATGTGATACGAGTACTTGTGGGTTTTTTATATAGACAGCTATCTCGGGCCCCTCAAACTCTATCCGGGTTATCTGGACACCTTTAGGAGCAAGCTCCGACGCTATCAACAGCACTATCTTCCTTACCTCGCTCTTCTTGTACAACGAAACCCCCTCCTATCGCTTGATGATCAAGCTACAGGGGCATGATGCGCGGAAAGGGTTGACACCACGGCTCCCCAGCCAAGTAACCATCAACGGCTGTAGGGGCGTGAACTACTGTCCAAGCCGAGAGCCCCAAACCAGGAGGCCGACGAAGGGTCCTGGAGGGGCACTCATATACATAAAAACATGGCCCTACAGTAGAAAACCCCTAATAGAGCAAAGTGATTGACTCTGATTGTGGGAACATGTCCTTCACTGTGGGCTATACAGTAACTGCCGGGCCAGGCCGGCTAAGCCGCCAGGCCAGGCAAGGGGAGGAGGGTGCTTTAATCTTTCACTGCGTTATAGTGTTGCCCGGTACTTTGATACAAGTTCCTCTAGGTCAAAGTGGTACCACTTAACGCCCTTATCGCTGATTAATGCCGCGTCCACACCGTTGCCCGTGAAACTGTCTCTGCGTATAGACGAGTAGACCGCGCGTACCGCTAGGTCGAGGGCCTGGTCCTCGTTGAGGTCCTCGCTGTATTGGTCTTCGAGCACGCCTATCGCTGTCGGCGAGCCAGAGCCGGTGGCTACGAACTTTTCCTCAGTGACGCTCCCGAACCAGTCTATGTTGAAGAGCCTTGGTGCGTTGTCGTAGCCGCCTAGCAATAGCTGGACTATATAGGGGGAGGACCTGGAACCGTGGAGTATTGCAGCCAGGTACTCGGCTGCTGCACGGACGCTCAGCCTATGCTTTGTTACGTAGTAGTGGTAGCGGGCATAGTTTGAAAGCCACTCGGCTAATACCTGAGCGTCGGCCACAAGTCCAGCCGTAGTTACGACCATGTAGTCTGTTACCTGGATTATCTTTCTTGTCCTCTTATGGGCGACGTAGTAGCCGCTGGTTGCGCGTCGGTCCGCAGCGAGTACAACAAAGTGTTTTGTTTTTAGTCCCACTGTTGTTGTGCCCTTTAGTGCGCGCTCCAGAGCCGCCTCTATATTTTCGTTAAGAATCTGTGCAGTTAACATCATGGCTTTATCCCCTTTCTGGAAGCTTGCATTTTTAGCAGCGCTCCTGCCCAAGGGGTGGAGGCTATAGAGGCCCCGGACAATATAGACGTAGCGGACGAGGCTCTCGCTGTAAGTAGGCCTGGCTGTGCGTTGGCTCCACAGTTTCCGTCTCAGCCGGCGCGAGCACTTATTCCTGGTTACAGGGAAGGGGTTCAAGATAAACTACTCCTGGGGAGAGTTCCCGACTGCAAGGAAGGGGGCTGTGAATGGATTCGAACGCCGTGCTTCATCGGATTGAGCTGCCTAGGCTGATAAGTGTCGGCGACGGCGCACTTGCCGACACGTTGTCGGCACTGTCTGTGGCTGGAGTTGAACGGGGGAGCCGTGTAGGGATAGTAACTGGCCCCCACGTGTGGCAGCTCTATGGCCACAGGCTTAGGGGTGTTATTGAAGACGTTGTTGAGGCCGTCGTTGTGAGTGTTAAGGATTCGAGCATCGCGACAGCCAAGGACGTAGCGCGTGAACTCCATGAGGCTGGGGTTGAGGCTGTTATAGGCTTTGGCGGTGGCAAGCCTATCGATGTCGGCAAGTTTTCCGCCTGGAAGCTCGAGGTGCCTTTCATTAGCATCCCTACGAGCCCCTCGCATGACGGTATTGCGTCCCCCTTCACGTCGCTTAAGGGGAGCAATAGACCCTACTCTGTCCGGACTCGTACACCGGTCGCCGTTATAGCAGACATTGACATCATCTCGTCCGCGCCGTTGCGGCTAATACGGGCTGGCGCAGGCGACTTGGTTGCAAAGCTTACGGCTGTGCGTGACTGGAAGCTAGCACATCGCCTCAAAGGGGAATATTATGGCGAGTATGCGGCAAAACTTGCGCTTTTATCTGCTAAGCATGTGATCGAATACGCGGGTAGCATTGGACGTGGCAGCCGGGAGGCTGTCCGTGTCCTCGTTGAGGGCTTAATCAGCAGTGGTGTTGCGATGTGCATAGCTGGCTCCACCAGGCCTGCAAGCGGCTCAGAACATCTCTTTAGTCACGCCCTAGACATAGTTGCACCCGGGAGAGCTCTTCACGGAGAACAAGTGGCACTTGGAACCATAATGATGATGTATCTGCACGGCGGCGACTGGCGCAAGGTAAGGAACACGCTGAAGAAGATAGGGTTGCCTACCCGTGCACACGACCTAGGCATACCCGAGGAGGCGGTGATAGAGGCGCTAACCATTATGCATCGGATAAGGCCTGATCGTTATACAATAGTGGGAGAGACAGGGCTCACTAGGGAGGCCGCGGAAAGGCTTGCACGTGTGACTGGCGTGATATAGGGGCTGATAGTCAGTGCGTGCTGCTGTCTCCTACCAGGAGGCCCTTAAGGCCATGTTTTAGGTCTGCGGGTCTTATCGTGCCCCTATCAAGGCTACGCGCTATTCTCTTTGAGAGCTTGTCTGCCTGGTATGTTGGTTCGGGGAGAGGTCTGTGGCGTAGACAGGTGAGAGCCAGCTCTACTGCGTCCTCTAGCCTTATGTAGGCTCCTGGGCTAACGTATATCCTTGACCCTGTGTATGTGCGAATTATCGCAGCGAGCTTATTGCCATCATCGCCCTCCAGGTAGCCTATTATACATGGAGGCTCGTTGCACGTCTTCTCTGTCACCACTTCCCTACCGTATAGTCGTTTCTTCGCGACCCCTATCGAGGGTAGACCGAGCGCTAGGCCGATGTGGCTAGCTATACCGGTGCGGCGTGGGTGTGATACACCATGTCCGTCAACGAATATCACCATATTGTGCCGCTTGTAGCTATGCCTAGCCATTAAGGGGTAGAGGGCTGCGTAGAAGAGAGGTGCTTCACGGAAAGCCAGTAAGCCAGGTATGTAGGGGATGTTTGGCTCGCCCAAGGATATCTCCTTATCCAGTAGTTTTAGCCGTGTATCCAGCAGAACTGCTGCCCCTACTCCGCCGTAGCGTCTACTGTAGGCAGCATCAAGGCCAAGACAATAGAAGCTATCTGAGGCGCGCCATGGCCGCGCGGCGCTTATGCTGTCTAACACTAGTTTCTCTAAAAGCTTTTGTATTCTTACAAGCCTTTCCGGATCCGGCCTGGCTATGGGCAGGGTCACGATGTCTTAACCCGCATGTGGGGCTAGTGTGTGCCTCTTATTGACTCCTCCTCTGCCACAGGCTTACCGTCCACAACCCTTATGGTTAGCAAGTCTATACCATCACCGGACATTGCGTCACGTTCTAGAGCAGCCCTTATCGCCGATACAGCAAGCTTCTTTGCCTCGTCGAAACCTATACCTGGGCGATAACCGTTTTCAAGAACACCTATTGCGACCGGTGCGCCAGACCCTATCGCTGCGAAATCATCTTCTATAAGCGACCCCACAGGGTCCATCACGTAGAGTCTGGCTTCGCCACTCTGCTCTATGCCGCCTACCAGTATCTCGGAGAGGAAGGGAGAGTACTTGTTAGAATACAGTATTGACGCTAGCAGCTTTGCGGCAGCACGCACACTCATCCTCCTGCCCATCGTGAGCTCGTGGTAGGAGAGCTCGGCAGCGAGTATCTTAACTACTGCCTGCATGTCCGCGAACAAGCCCGCGAGAGCAAGACCTAGATAATCGGTAATCTTATAGACCTTTTTGCCAGCACGACTAACGACAAAACCATTATAGCTTATCCTTTTCTCGGCCGCTAATATTACAAAGTTTTTGCCCTTCACGCCAACAGCCGTGGCGCCAGTACCGTAAAAGCTCACCCTCAACACCCGCCTCCGCCCAGTCTCGTAGCACCCCTATCTAAAGCACTCTCTTGCGGAAGTTGCGGCTAGTAGTCTATACCTTCCTGCGGCGCCCGGAAATCTGGCTATCCCCGCCAATACTTACACCTTACTCACCGCCATCCTCTCGGTTTTATTTATCGCATCAAAGAAAGGGATACATTATGGGCATAAGGGGAGGGAAGGATACACTGACTGCAGCGGGCTACTATACGGCCGTAACTCCATCACGTTGCCCTGTTTGCGGCGCTACCACGCTAATAATAGACGTTGCCAGGGGACAACTCGTCTGCACCTCATGTGGCTATGTTATAGACGACACCGTGTTCGCCAACACGCCAAGCGCTGGTGTAGCAGTAGAAGCGGCTACTGGTCCCCGCTACACTTCCACAGAGAGACGCCTCCAAAGGGCCATGCTTTCGCTTGCAACTGCACGCGCAAGGCTCACACAAAAGCTTGGCTCTACGGCCGTAGAGATAATTGAGGGCCTGCGTTCTAACCCCCTCGCCGCTAGCGAAGCGCTACGCCTCCTAAAGAATCCATGTATAAAGAGGCTCGTGAAAGGGCTCAACGAGAAACTCGTAGCTGCTCTTATTAAGACACTTCTTCTCTACAATCAACGTGGCGAGTACCCTCTTTACTCGGAAGTAGCTTTAGAACACAATCTCTCGCCGAGAGAGGCGCGGACGCTAAGGAGGCTCCTTAGAAAGGCTCTCAAGTGCCTCGAGGGCGAAGAAGCCACACCTATGCTCCTGCTAAAGGCACAGCCGTAACCGCTTAGAGAGCGGAGTTAAGGGGGCGCAGAGGACTGAGGGCAGACACTAGGGTAACTGCATGAGCCTAGAACAGAAGAGCATACCCTGGCTTAGAAGGCATGTGGAAGCCAAGCGTCTCGTCGAAACAGTCACTAGGCTTAAGAGAATCTACGTGTATGAAGCTGACGAGATAATCTCCGTTGTTGGCCAAAGATATAGACGGCTTAAGCCTAGGAGGCCCGGCAGGGCCGGTAGGATAGAGTTTGAGCTAAAGAGACTCGAGACTGTATATAATGTTGTTGTCTCTAGACTTAGATCAGCCCTAGAGATGCCAACCTTGTCAGAGTTAAGCGAATTCCATCGTGCACTTGTCGAGGCCTACATCGGTCGAGAGGAGTACGAGAATGCTAGAAGGAGAGTTGCTAGGGCAATACGGCTTGCGAGAGAGTTCTGGAACCAATACCGCTGGCTGATAGCGACTAGCGAAACCCCTAGCGAGGCTGCTAGGCTGCGTAAAGAGGCGAGTGGACGCATACTCTCCCTTGTAAGGAGGCTCCGTAAAGACCTAAGCCTACTACGGCGCGTGAAGGAGGAGCTGGTAAGGACACATGTGATAGCTGAGGGGTTCCCCATCGTTGTTATAGCGGGTATACCTAGCTCTGGTAAATCAACTATAGTCTCGAAGCTTTCAACGGCCAAGCCTGAGATAGCCGCGTACCCGTTTACGACAAAGACGATAATAGTCGGCAAGGTTGTGCAGAGCGATGTGGCCTACTACATAGTCGACACGCCAGGCGTTTTAGAGAGGCCACATGAGCTTCTAAATGAGATAGAGCGGAAGGCTCTTGCCGCGCTTTCCACGTTGCCCGACATTGTGCTCTTTGTGCTAGATCCTTCAATTGAACGCGTGCAGGACGTAAATAGCCAGATACGGCTTCTTAAGAGCATAGAGAAGGATATTATTAAAAAACGAGATATAAAACTAATGATAGTAGTAAATAAGGCCGATATAACACCCAGAGATGATATACAGAAAACAATAGAGGCTGTGATGGACGCCCTCGAGGATGATACGAGGAAAAGGATGTGCTCGGAGCCCATAGTTGTCTCTGCTGCTACCGGCGAAGGCTTGGATAGGCTTGCAACCCTTCTAGGTGAGTGCATTAAGAGGGCAGCACCGTGGCTCTACGGTAAAGAGTAGAAGCTTCTTTTCCTCGCGCGGCAAGCCGCGTATGCTACCTCTCTATACAGGCGCCCCTAATTTCAAGTATGAAGGGCTTCTCAAGCTCGCCGCCTTCTATGAAGTCAGCTCTTATCTCGGGCAGGATGCGTTTCACTACGTACAAGTTAGTCCACGCATGCTTCGTGAGCTTAGCGCCTCCAAGCACGCTTCTGCCACAAGCGACAGCAGCATAGGTTATCATCATATCCGATGCGTGGCGATCAAGACCCTTCCCCGTCTTAAGGTCCTCAATAAGCTTGCGAGCCGCCTCTTCGCCTACTTTCTCTGCCGGCTTGCCCTTAGCCCCCAGCGCGTCGCCTCCGAGCACGCTCCTCTGGCCTACAGCCCAGACCACTATACCACTGCCTGGACCAAGATGAGGATCCCGGTTGGGCTCATACCACTCTATTTCTATCTTAACTGGGATGTCCGGCAAGCTACTCCGAATCATTGCCTCCGCGGCTCTCGCCTGCCGCTCAGCCACATGGCGTGGAAGACGAACAGCGTGGCTAAGCCCTTCTATATAGAGCAATGCGCCACGCTCAGCTAGCTCGACTGGGGCCAAGCGTCGTGGCGGTTGCGCCACTTCGACCTCAACTATGCCACCCCCTTTAGGGTAGTGGCCACGCCTACGTAGATTGATATCAAAGAAATAGCCCATTTTTTCAAGCAGTCTTCGCAGAACGAACCTCACGTAATCCACCGGGGGACTCCAAGGCACGTCCGTACCGCCACGGATCCATAGGTGCACAGGTGAGGGAGCAAAGGCGGCCACTGGCAGCACTGCCTGAAGCACGAGAGTCACGCTGCCAGCAGTGCCTATGTCGAACTTAAACCGTCCACCTCTTATGGGGCCTGGGTGGAAGACTATCTCTGTAGAGCCTAGCCGTAGACCCTCCACCCGTGCAGAGGACAGCTCAGCCACCGCCTTTACCGAGACCAGGTGCTGCCGCTGCAAACCAGGCCTTGGCCTCTTCGCACGTATGTTGTATATACGTACAGGCCTTCCCGTGAGAGCCGCCAGCGCCAGCGTTGTACGCAGAATCTGGCCGCCGCCCTCACCGAAACTGCCATCGATCTCAACAACGTTCGCCATAGCTTAATCCCTTGAGGCTATCTCCCTAAGCCTCTCAACGCCTTTAACCTCTTCTATGTATGATGCGACCTCTAGAGGGAGGTAGCGCTGCCAGTCGCCCCCTTCAAGCATTAGTGCACGTATACGGGTCGCGCTGTACTCCTCCCGCCTAAACATGGGCTGAGCAACGACGCTGTAACCATATTCTCTGAAGAGCCTTGAAACCAATGGATTCCTCGTAACCACGACATTGAACCGAGGCAGCATCATCTCAAGGTAACGAGGCCAGACATGGTTCATCTGCATGTCCTGCACCGGTACTACGAGGAATCTATCCCTGGGAAGACCAGCCTCGCGAAGAGCACGCATTATCATCTCAAACCGTTCTCCTGCTGTGAAAGGGTTTCTCAGTGTATGACTCTCCTGTGCAGAGCCAATAACAACCAATACCTCGCTAACGCCTAGCTCCTCCAGTATCCACTCCAACGCCTTAACATGCCCCCAATGGATGGGCTGGAACCTGCCAACAAATAGCGCCCGCGGCGTCAACGTTAAGCGCCCTCAAATCCCCTTGCATTGAC
>Ga0256838_1000409_pt1 | contig 27002 bp, 29 predicted proteins | sample 4571419metaG_FD_185978 | JGI IMG/M metagenome (GOLD analysis project Ga0256838, IMG submission 185978) | Hydrothermal vent microbial communities from Guaymas Basin, Mexico - 4571-419 | ecosystem: Environmental > Aquatic > Marine > Hydrothermal vents | place: Mexico: Guaymas Basin | collected... | reverse complement strand
TATACAACCTCTACTTTGAAATTAGGTACAGCCTTCTTCAACATTGCACCAACCGGACAAATTTCCTCAGCCTTCGCAACTATTCTTTTAGCCGTATCCAAGTCCAGTCCCTCTACATGTATTTTGGCTGTAATATCTGTAAACACAACAGGAGGTTTCTCCTGCTCAATCCCCTCAAGCTCAACAGTTATTTTAGGATTTTTCTGCATGTGTTTCTGAGTTATAAGCTTAGCAACTGTGGCAATACATGCTCCGAGTGCTGACAACACAAGTTCCATCGGTGTTGCGGCTGTGTCTTCTCCACCCCATGTCGGTGGCTGATCGAATTTAACTTCATGACCTCTCACAGTCGCTACTCCCCCCATCTTTCCTTCTTCCATAACGACCTTTGCTTCAAGCTTAGTCATACCATTCCACCTCCATAAAAAAAGTTGTGCCTTCAATAAAAGTTAGCATTATTAACTGATTACTCAACTTCATTTTGCATATTATAAAGATATATTTTTTACTTTTCAAGTAAAAAAAGCTTTTTTTTAGAAAAAAATTGGGTAATTTTTGACCATTTTTAAAATCCAACCTCTGATAAAACATATTTAACCAATCCTGAAACCTCATCTACAAGCTCAAATTCTTTGGTTTCAGAATTATCTTTATCTATCCACTGCATTCTCAAGTAATCTTCTCCCTCAATATGCTCTGGTAAAATTCCTGCAACAGTAAAACCGTCTAACAATAACCAATCAACAAAAGAAGCCGTTTTTTCATCTTCTAAACATACATCCACATAGCAACTTGCCGCTCCCTTTGCTTTAAAACTTCTTATTCTTTCTTCAAGTATCCTGACAAGATCAAAACCCGCTCTTTTTATAAAAACATAGCCAGATTTTTGATCTTCTCTCCATAAAGTCTTCACTTCACTTGCAACTTTTGCTTCATCCCAACTCAACTCTGGATAAATTATGTTAATTTCCAACTTCAAGCTTTTATAAATTCCTTCTACAAAATCAGCATACTTGAAAGGAACAAATAAAACTTTTTTATCTCTTTCAAAAACTTTGTAAAATACAACCACAGCTCCCCTCTTGTTTAGACCAGAACCATCAAAGTTCATTCCCGCCGGTAAAAATGAAAGCAAAAAAGCAGTAGGTACAAAACCATTTTTCAAAGCAACTCTCTGAGAAACAGGATGATTTGCCACTGCTTGGACAAAAACTGCCTTTTTTCGTAATTTATTCTTTGCAAATTCTATGAGCTTATCCGTCATAACTTTCAAAAGCCCCTTTTTTCTTACATTTTTAACTACAACTGCCATACCTATCTCAACATCTGTGAACCAATCACCAGGATTCTCCAAAGCACAGTGAGCCACCAATCTCTTTTCTCCTTCCAGCTCATACCAGTAACCATAAGGAATAATATCTCCACTCTCTATGTACTTTGCAAGTTTTTGAGGATAATACACCACATCCCATAAGTAGCTGTATCCATAGACGTGCCATATACACTGAGAAATCAACAAGGCATCATCCGGACCTAAAAAACCACTCTTCAACAAAGAGAAGTCAACCTCAAAATCATATTCTCTCCTCTTCTCACTCAAAATTGAATCATAGGGCAATCTTTTAACAAGTTTTATGACCTTTCCACGTCTAGCCTCGTAGTGAAACTCGACTTCATCAACCAATCTGTTTAAAATGTAAAATCCCAATCCCTTTTCTTCAGGATTTTCCACAAAATCTTCGGCAGTTTTATCAAAAACTCGTTCTAACTCCTCATCCAAACTCACCGGGACTCCTTTTTCTCTTATAACTACTTCTATTGCTCCTGCTCTATTCCAAACATCAAGTTCAAAAAAATCCTCCTCCGTAAGACCAGAGTGTTCAATCACATTACTTATAACTTCTTCTGCAGCAACCTCTAAAGCCATTACTATATCCTCTGGCAAATCCAAAGTTTCAAGCAAAACCCTAATGAAATAAACACTCACCCTCAAACTTTCTAACTTCACAGGCAACTCCACGTGAGCAATTTTTTTCATTTAACTCCACTCCCACAATTCAAAACAAAATACAAAAGGGCGGACCAAATGGCCCGCCCCTCGACACCCATATCGGATAATCTCCTTAATGGTGCCCTTTGAACAACATCAACAACGCCACTCCACCAATTACCATTGCAAGCCCTAACCACTGCTGCCACAGCATTTTATCCCCCATAAATATAACTCCCATTATTGCACCCCAAATTGGCGAAGAAAAAGCAATAGCCATCATTACTCCAAGGGTTCCAGCCTTGATTGCCTTGTAGAAGAAAAGCATTCCCAAAGTTCCTCCAACGACTCCTCCACCTAAAACAAGTGTAAGCAAGGCTTTTTTAGGAGCAGAAGCTACAGCTCCCCAATTTGAGAAGAATAAGCTGAACAAAAACAGCAAACCAAGAGCAACAGCCGTTCTTATTGTAATTCCAATCTCAGGCGGAATGTTTCCCATGTGCATACCTTTCTTTTCAAAGAAACCTCCAATTCCCCAACAAAGAGACGCTAATAAAGCCCATACTTCTCCTGACATCTTAATCCCTCCTCTCCTAAAATAATAACCTTAAAACAACAACACTCTTTATATTGCCAAAAAAGAACTCATGTTTCAATCCTTCTGAGCTTCTCATCGCTAATAAAAGTTACCTACCATCCAAAACTTGCCTCAAAAGCTTCTGCACTTCGCTCCCCGGCACTTTCCCCCTAAACTTTTGCATAACCTGCCCCATGAAGAAACCAAACAACTGCTTTTTACCAGATTTATACGCTTCTAGCTTATCAGGAAAAGAGTTAACAATCTTCTCGATCTCTTTGATAAGTTCACCTTCATCAACATCAGAAGAAATAATCAACCCTTTCTCAGTAGCTATCTTTTCAGCTCTATCAACATCTACTTCTCCTTTTTCCTTCTTTAATAAATCAAGCAACTTTGAAAAACCTTCCTTTTCCACTTTCTTAGAAAACCACAACTTTAGTGCAGCAGCAAAGCTGCATGCCAAATGTGTACTTTCTGCCACAAAACCTTTAGGAACCGCGTAATTTAAGACTGCAGAAACTATCTTTTTCCTGTTTTTTTCAAAACCATCACCAAACTCCTCATAAACTTGGTGAATAAACTCAACAACTTCTGGATTTTCTATTAAAAAAATCCTCTCTTTCTCAGCCAGACCAATCTTAGAAAACTCATTCCACACCTCAAAAGGCGATTTAAAATTACTCAAAATTTCCCCTACAGACCTCATAATCTCTTCCGGAACATCTAACCGGAGAATGTCTGGTTCTGGAAAATATCTGTAATCAGCCTCCCCTTCTTTTCCTCTCATAGGCCTAGTAACTCGTTTTTTCTCATCCCATAACATTGTGACATTCTCAACTCTTTCTTTACTTTCCCAAACATCTATCTGCCTCTTTATCTCATACTCAAGAGCCTCTCTCAAACTTCTAAATGAGTTGAGATTCTTTATCTCAGTTTTTGTCCTGAAACCACTTTCCCCAACTTTTCGAACCGAAACGTTCACATCCACTCTCATTGAGCCCTTTTCCATATCAGCATCTGAAACTCCCAAAACACGAGCCGTATATTGAATCTGTCTGGCATACCAAACAGCCTCTTCAGGAGTTCTCATATCGGCTTCTGAAACAACCTCTATGAGTGGAATACCAGCTCTGTTGTAGTCTATCAAAGCAGCATCAGAGTCTGCCATTCTATCTCCACCTGCATAGACAATTTTCCCGGTATCCTCCTCCATGTGGACGCGTTTTACCCTTATCTTCTTCCCACTAACTAGTTTTATCTCACCCTCATACCCTATTGGTTCATCGTACTGAGTAATCTGATACCCCTTTGGTAAATCAGGATAAAAGTAGTTCTTTCTATCAAATTTCACAGTTCTACGAATAGAACATCCAACAGCTCTAGCAAAAGCTATGGCTTTCCTCAAATGCTCCACATTTGGCACAGGCAAAGTTCCAGGATGGCCAAGGCAGATAGGACACACATTCGTATTTGGTTCTTTTCCAAAATAATCAGAGCTACAACTACAAAAAGCCTTAGTGCTAGTCTTTACCTGAATATGTATTTCCAATCCAATTACTGCTTCCCAACCCTCAGGTAAATTAAACGACACGTCAATCCCTCCCAATTTTTCAAATCTCAAAACACACAAATATGATAATAAAAAAACGGGGCTAAAATAAGCCCCGCTAATCACTTTGCATTGAACAAATTTTATACTATACAATTATCTAGTTCTTCCTCTTCTTATGTAACGGTTAAAATTTATATCACTTTTTACAGCCATCCTCCCACGTGAAAAATACCTTCTCTTATTAAAATTACTCATCACTCTAACAGTCTTAACTCTCCTGACCATGCGAATAGCTGAAGAATTTGGAACATTGTAAGCACCACTAACACACTCAGGACAAATTTTACGCGCAACATTGTACCTTACCTGCCTCACATACTCTTTTACAGAATCAACCTTTCTTCTCAAAAGCTCCTCTTCTTTTTTCAAAGTGTTTACAACACCATTTACAGTGTAATTAACATCTCTCTTAAAATTTTCCCAACGTTTTCTATTCAATTCATTGTGGTACTTAACCGTATCACGCACCTTATCAACAAAACTTTTAACATCTGATGCCATATCATCAGCGATGTAGCCAACTGCATCGAAAAACGTAACACTTGAAGCTGCAAAAAGCGATGAAAATATGAAAATCACCGCAAGCACTACTACTCTCCTCATACTCCTCACTCCCCTTAGATATTCATCTTCTTTATTATTATTTTACTGAAGACAAGAGATTATGTTTCACCTCAACCTCTTTTTACTACAAATACCTCATCATCAGAAATAACGTGAAAATCTTTATCAGGAACTAGTATGACCTCCTCTCCCCTCTTTATACCTATTGGCAATATCCCCCTTTCATGCAACCTATCCATAAATTCATCAAACAGTTCAGGCTCATCAACCCCTAATTCTTCTGCTCCCATTAAAATTAAATCGCTTCCCCCAATACTCATCAGCTCAGAGAAAACATCAGATATACCGGGAGAGACAATAGAAGCGATTGTTATTTCTCCTATTAATTTTGATTGAGCAACTACATCTACACCCCTCAATATCTCCTTTGCCACTTTTATATTCTCATCCCTCAAAAGCTCAAGAACTATGTGAACATCAGGAGCCATTTTTCTCACAGTAATCGCTGTCAGCATGCTCTTTGCATCAACGCTATCTTCTTCACCTTCACGCTCTGATAACACTACAACAGCTCTTGCATAGTTTAAGTTCAACTTTTCCAATAAAACAGATGATAAGTAATCCTCTTTGTAATGCAATACCCACGCTGGAACATTCACATCCTTTTTAGTAATGAGTACAACCGCCGTCATATCCTGTATTTCTTCTTCCTGTAAAATTCGATTAAAAGAATCATTGTAACCAAGAAATACAACATGATCCTCTAAGTCAAGCTTTCCTCTAAGTTTCTTATCCATGATCTTCTCCACCAACCCCGCACTTATTATACCTGTTGGAATGGATATAACCCCAATTCCTAAAAACATAGCAATCACTGCAAAAGCACGGCCCGCATTCGTTTGCGGATACATATCCCCATAACCAACAGTTGTGAGAGTAACTATTCCCCACCATATTGCATCCCACAAACTCCGATAAGATGTGTCCTTAACTCCACTTTCAAAATGATAAACTATTACCGATATTACTACAACCAGTATCAAAGCCAGAGCTAAAACAGACAATAACTCCGGTAATTTCTCCCAAAAAACTTCTGCAAAAGTTTTAGAAAATTTGCTGTAACGGAAAATTTTTAACAAAAGTACATATTCGGTGTATTCTCCAGGTAAAACAGGTACAAAAATACAAACTAAATCTACCACCCCTGCAAAACTGAAGATGTATTTCAACTTATTCCCCTTTATCCATAAACGCAACACATACTCTAACCCAAATATGGTAATTGATATAAAATAAGCAAGATCAGGCAACAAATTGAATAAAACTATGACTAAAAAAATAATGATGGTCATTACACTGTCAACTAAAACCCTGCTGCTCCCTTCTCCTTCAAACAAAACTTTAAGTGTCCTTTTAAATCGTCTCAAGCAAAGCTTCCCCCTATACCTTTTTAACCTACAACACAACAATTTTACTTAACAAACAAAATAAAAGCGAGGGCAACCTGCGTCACCCCCGCTTCCGTATTTCAACATCTAGAAAACCACTACATTTTATTCAAACACCTTATTTCAACCAACTCTTGACCTTGAAAATAACCTTCTTAAGATGGAGTTTTTTACCCTCATATATCATACTATTGGCAATCTGACCAGACTCTGCCAAATCTGCAATTATGAACTTAAAAGCTTTCTCAATATCCTTTAATCCTTTGTAAAGATAAACAGCAGAATTGTTGTGCTCTTTCCACGAATTATCTGCAAAGTTGAGAAGTGCATTGAACTTTTTCCATTCATCATTTCTCATATCCTCCACAACAGCATTCACAATTTTCCTCAAATACTTTTCTTCTCTGGCAAGAAGTTTTTTACGCTTCTTTGCAAGCTCAGCATACAAAGGTTCGTCCGTAGGAGTAATATTCATCTCCTCTTCAACTTTATTTCTCTTAACAGCGGTTCTGTAAAAGGTTTTCAAATTTTTCAAAAAGGCCACTCCACCAAAGTGTTCAAGTTTAACACGTGCTCTTTCAACGTAATCAGTGTCAGCCTTTACAGTTACATACTTATCAAATACAACCTTTCCGAAAATATTTTTCATAACTATGTGCTTACGAACTTTGCCATACTTTACAACACGTTCATAGTACATCTTTGCCTTATCTAACATTCCAGCCTTTTCAGCCAACAAACCTGCTTGATAAAGATGATAAAGTGCAAGCTCTAAATTTTTTCTTGCAAGAAAAACTCTGTATTTTTTCGTCACATCTATCATTCCCGGCAGAACAAATAAGTCCTCTTTAGCCTTAGCCTGCTTCAAAAACTTCATACCCTCTTTGAAGTGCCAAGAAAGCATTCCAGCAAAAACAGAAAACACAAACATCAAAAGCAAAACTGCTCCTATTCTCCTCATACCAAACACCTCCTATATTTACTCTCGGCTAATTTATGATTTCCTTCACACTCTATTATAAAGAAAAAAGCCCCCGTTGTTTCACGGGGGCCCTTCAACTATAACAAGTCTGCCTTTATAGCTAAATCCAAGGCAACCTACTTCTGAGATCTAACTATCAACTTTATCGCTGTCTTTTCCTCTCCATTAATCTCCACCTTAGTGAAAGCTGGAACTGCAATCAAATTAAACCCTTTTGGAGCAACATAACCACGTGCAATTGCAACCGCCTTTATCGCCTGATTAACAGCAGCCGCACCTACTGCATGGATTTCCACCTCTTCTTTATCCTTTTCAATAACTGCAGCAATAGCTCCTGCTACTTTCTTAGGATCAGATTTGCTTGCCACTTTAAGTACCTCCGCCATACTTCATCCCTCCCATCAAGAAAATTTTTGTTCGGCGGGTATTAAACCTCCTGCATCTCTTCCATTTTCCTGTAAAATCCTGCCACATCCATAATCAATATGACACGCCCGTCTCCTAATATTGTAACACCAGAAATCCCTTGTAGTCCAGCTAAATAATTTCCAAGAGATTTAACAACTATCTCATCTTGTCCTACAAGACCATCTATCAGTATTCCAAATCTTTTTTCTGCAATTGATACAATAATCACATATGCCTTATCATCTTTAGGTTCAAATTTAACACGGCTCATAACATCTGGAAGTGCTGCTACCTTGTACACATCCCCTCTTATAGTTATTAGCTTTTCTCCTCCAATTTCCCTAATATCCGAAAGCTTTATGGGTATGACCTCGTTGACAACGTTGAGAGGAATCGCAAATATGTCCTCACCACTTTTGAACAAGAAGACCTCTAGTATTGCCAAAGTCAGAGGCAACTTCATTATTATACGTGTTCCCTCTCCAATTTTACTATCAACTTCCACACTTCCTTTTAACTTTTCAACAGCAGTAGCCACAACATCCATTCCAACACCACGTCCGGACAAATCCGTTACCTTATCCGCAGTTGAAAATCCAGGCATAAATATCAAGTTCAAAATCTCACGCTTTGACATACGTGCTAATTTTTCCTGTGTTACTAATCCTTTTTCCAATGCCTTCTTAGCAATTTTTTCTGGATCTATTCCACGACCGTCATCCTCAACAATAACAACAATATTATTTCCCTCATGATATGCTATAAGTTTTATCGTTCCAATTTCTGGCTTTCCAGCCATCGCACGTTCTTCTGGCAATTCTATTCCATGATCTATAGCATTTCTTATAATGTGAACCATTGGATCAGATAGTGTTTCAACAATATTCCTATCAAGCTCTGTCTCCTGACCTTCCATAACTAGTTGGACTTTTTTATTCAGTTTTTTAGACAAATCACGTACAATGCGCGGAAAACGCCCAAAAAGCTGTGAAATTGGAACCATACGCATCTTCATTATCTGCTCTTGCAACTCCGTTGATATACGCCCTATATACCCTGCTGCCATCATCATTTCACGTTTTAAAGTGTCACGATCAACACTTTCATCTTCCACATCTTTGGCAATTTTTGAAAGGCGCGTTCTGTTGATGACAAGCTCCCCAATCAACTTCATCAATTCATCAAGACGTTCAACATCAACGCGTACTGTCTTTGTCACACTCATACCCTTCTCTCCTTCTTACCTTTTTTCCATTCTTTTTCTGTTTTTATCTTAAGCATCTCCTCAAAATCAAGTTCTATCACTACTCCTTGATCATCTTTGTAAATTCTTTTGAAAAATTCTCTCCCCTTAACACCAGGATACTGCACAAATTCTTTATCTGAAATTCTCTTAACAACCAAAACTTTGTCAACTATCACACCCATAGTCCCGTAAGCTTCTGTCTCCATTACCACAACCTTTCTCTCATCATCAACAAACACATTATCCATTACATCATTGTTGGAGGAATGTGCCTCTTCCTTTTTAGCACCCTCTCCACCAGCTTCCTCAATAGATTTTTGGGAAGTATTTCCAGAAACTCCAGTAACCAATTCCACCTTTTTTAAATCCGGACTTTCAAAGAAAACATCTGTATTAAAAACAGTGATTATGCTCCCGCGTAAATTTGCAACTCCCTCTACAAAAAGCGGTGTATCAGGAACCGTTGTGGTCCTCAAAAGTTCCGTAACTTCCAAAACTTTAGTGGCTGGTAATAGATAGCGGATACCTTCTACCTCGAATATCAAGTATATGTCCTCCTTAACCTGCTCCTCTTCCTGCTCCTCTTCTTTTGATTCCTCTTTTTTCTCCTCTTTTTTCTTCTTAATCTCATCCTGAAGAGCTTGCACTTGCTTATCGTACTCTTCAGCAATTTGTTTGAGTAACTCCTCGTCTATTTGAACGGTGGTTTCTACTTGAGTAGAAGATTCTTCAGACCCAGACTCATCCTCTTCTTTCGATTCCTCCTTCTCTTCCTTCTTCTTCGATTTTTTCTTTGTAGCCTTCTTTTTGGTGCTCTTTTTCTCCTTTTTCTCTTTTTTCTCCTCAGTAGATGACGAACCACTCTCTGCTATCTTTATTAAAGCCTCAACAACCTCAGAGACATCAACCTGCCAATTTTCTTCTCCAGCTTCTAACTTATCAACCATCTCCACTAACATATCAATCCCTTTAAACATAAGATCAGGTATATCTCCCTCAAATTTCAGCTCACCACCACGACACTTATCAAGAACCGTTTCCATTTTATGCGAAAGCTCTTGAATTTCAACTAATCCCAAAAAACCTGCAGCACCTTTGATAGTGTGCATCGCTCTAAATAACTCATTTAGCTTATCTTTATCATCAGGATTCTGCTCCAAATCAAGCATTATATTATTCGCATTTTCAAGATGCTCCTTTGCTTCAACAATAAACATTTCAAGCAACTCTTTATCTTCCAACTATCTCACCCCTTTGAGCTTCATCACTATCAGCTCATCTTCTTATTTCATTGCTGTGAGACGTTCCCTCTCCTCTGGCGAGAACAAAGCTTCCAAGTCTATTATCATAACCAATTTTTCTCCTATTTTAGCAACTCCTTTTAAATATCCAGCTACAGTATTTGCAACATTTTGAAGTATATCTGTGTCATCTATCATTTCATCCGTCACATCAATTACTCGTGTAACATTGTCAACTATTATTCCAACAAGTTTTTCAAATACCTGTACTATCATTATCTTTCGCTTCGTATTATCTATTTTCACCTCAAAATTGAAGCGTTTCGCCAGATCAACAACTGGTATAACCTTTCCTCTCAAATTTATTATACCCTCAACGAACTCTGGTACGTTAGGAACTTTAGAAACCTCTTGCCACGAGATGACCTCTCTTATATAGTTTATATCAGCTACAAAAAACTCCTCTCCCACCTGAAATTCAACACCTTTGAACATAACCTATTCCTCCTTATACTCAAGCTTATTGTGCAAAACCCCTTCTCTCTTACTTATTCTACCTGATTGGGGCCATACCCAATCAAGTGTTAAAGCTTCATCACGTGTCAAATCCATGTAAGCAAAAGCTTTTTCAACCAACAAAGGAATTACCGGCCAGTAGTAGCAACCCACAATCCTCACCAGTTCCAAAACTTGCGCAAGCACAGAAGCTGCTTCTTCCTTAGCTCCACTCTTTGCTAACTTCCAAGGCTCTTTTTCAGTAATAAACTTGTTTCCCTCAATGCTAACCTCATTCAATTTATCCATGGCTTCTTTTAGTCTGTAGTTGTAGTAAAGATCTTCCACTTCACGTAATTTACCTTCAACCCGCCCTTTTAATTCACAATTATCTTCTTTATATTCAGGAATTTTTCCATCAAAAAACTTTTCAATCTGAGCAAGAGTTCTGTTTAAAAGATTAGCCCAGTTATCAATTACATCTGCATTAAATCTCTCAACCAACGCTTTTTCGGAAAAATTACCATCCAAACCCAATGGTATCTCTTTAACAAGATAAAATCTCAACGGATCTATACCGTATTTTTCAACCATCTCAAAAGGATCTACAACATTTCCCTTGCTCTTGCTCATCTTCTCACCTGAAACCTTCCACCAACCATGAGCAAAAACAGCTCTGGGAAGCTCAATTCCTGCTGCCATTAGCATTGCTGGCCATATAACACAGTGAAACCACATTATATCTTTTCCTATCAAGTGAACATTAGCCGGCCAGAACTTTTTAAACTTATCCTCATCATGTAAGAAACCTATACCACTCACATAGTTTATGAGTGCGTCAAACCACACATACACTTTCTGAGCAGGATCAAAAGGACACTCTACTCCCCACTTAACAGTCGCACGGGTAATGGAAACATCCTTCACTTCTCCCTCTAAACGTGCTAGAATTTCATTTCTTCTAAACTCTGGTTGGATAAATTCGGGGTTTTCTTCAATGTGTTTCTTCACTAATGGAGCGTATTTGCTAAGTTTGAAAAAGTAATTTTCTTCCTCAACATATTCCAACTTTTTACCACAATCAGGACATGTGTAATTTGTCTCCTCAGCTTCCGGAACAAACTGCTCACAAGATACACAATAATAACCTTTATAAATTCCTTTGTAAATATCGCCTTTCTTGTAGAGTTCATCCAAAAACCACTTGACAACCTCTTCATGATCAGGATCCGTTGTCCTTATGAAACGATCGTACTCAATGTTCAACTTATCCCATGCACTTTTAAAAGTATTAGCCATCTCATCACAGTATTTTTTCACATCCTCCCCATATCCTTTTTCAACAGCAGCCTTGTAAACCTTCTGCCCATGCTCATCTGTTCCCGTTAAGAAAAACACTTCATCACCATAAATTTTGTGAAAGCGAGAAAGCACATCGGCAACAACCGTAGTGTAAGCACTACCTATGTGAGGTTTGGAGTTTATGTAATAAATAGGGGTTGTAACGTAAAATCTTCTTCTTTCCACTCCTCATCCTCCTCTCGTTCTCTCGCTGCATTTGAATTATATTATATCATCTCTTCACTTTTCTCTCCTTTTCTCATTAACATTTCCCAATAATTTAGCAACTTTTAGACAATCCAACCACAAAGCAGAAATCTTTCTCCACTCCAAATAAGCATAGGCTGCCTCTTTATTCATATTAACATAGCCTACCTCTCTATTAACCTCGCTAGCAAACTGCTGTATAAAAAGCTTGTAGGCATCATAATTTAAAAACACCAATCCAGATCCAGCAACAACTTGGGCTACCGAAAAATCCAACTTCATCAATCTAGCCACATCTTTGAATAAGTTAGATAATATTAAAACTGTTCCTGAAGGCATTAAAAATCCTTTTGGTCCACCTTTTCTATGGAGCTCGAGTAAGAAAGAAAACATGTACTTTGCCAATAATCTGACCATTGTCTCATCTTTGAACAAAAAAGCTTTAACAATGTCTGGAAAATAAGTGTAGTAAGCCATTTTTAAACTTTCAAAATTTTGAAAAACCATTGGAAAATCAGCAATCAACTTTGAAAAAAATTCAAAAGTCCTAACAGTTGGTAGTAAAGTATATGATTGATACCTCCAGTCTTGTTTTAACAGCATTATTAAATAATCTAAACCTCTATTTCTAATATTTTTCAGTGAATCCAATAATACTCCCCTTTGAACTTTGACGCTATAGATTTTAGCTTCATTTAGCAAATCATCTGTTAACTGTGATACTTTAACTTCCACAGATGAAACCCGAGCATTGGAGATAAAAACATCACTAATTCCTGGAGGAAGAAAGTCAATTTCATCGGAAGGTACAAATGCTAAAATAATAGTTCCTGTTACAAAGACAAGGCACAGCAACATTCCTTTTATTTTACCAATCATAGACTTTGACCTCCACAAACTTAAGTAGAATGAGGGGGCTTTATCACCCCCTCACAAAAGCTTTCTAGTTACCTAAGTCGTTCATCATATCTTTGAGGTCGCTATTCAAATCATTCATATCTTTATTCAAGTCTCTATTAAATTCTTCGTGCTCTTTCTGAATTTCATTGTTCACATCTTTTAAATTTTGATGTACTTCTTCCATTGTTTTGTTGGTCTCATGGTGTATCTCCTGCTGAACATTCCCCATAAGCTTAGGAAGGTAATCCGAATAAAACTTTTTCAAATCAGCAAAATTATCTTTTATAAACTTGTCAAACTCACTACTTCTCACCAAACTATCAACTTGTCCAACCAAGTTTTCAATCTCTGAGAGCAGTTTCTTAAGCTGCGCCTGCCGATCAGCATTTAGATTTACTATCAGCTTCTGAACATTATCTAGCACAGTTTTTACTACCTCATCATTTTTAAACATCATATCAAGCGTCAACTTCTTCAACTGATCAGTAGTAATATCTCCCTGAGAAGCTGTAATTGTCCGACGCAAATTTTCTTTCAAAGCAGACATCTTTCCAGTAAATTCAGGGCTAGAAAAGATTTTGGTAACAATATCAGGTCCCAATTTATTCATCAACTCCTCCATCAATTGATTGATCTTCATATCTAACTGCATCTTTTTCTGCATGAAAGGATGGGAGTTTATCCTCTGCATAAGCTGGGAAAAATCCTTCATATCAATCTGCGGAGCAGCAACTTGCGCTCCAGCTGGAGGTGTCATTCCTTCCTCATCCAATCTAGATAGTGCAAACCCAAACATGCATACAGAAATGATCAGAAAAACAAGAAACTTACGCCACATACAAACCACTCCCGCAAAAAAATTTATAGACTGCATGTAGGACAACTTCCAGTTGAGCAAACACTACAACTCGAACCGCTCTCAACTCCTGCAACAGCCCCTGCCCAATTTATCATTTTTGAAAGTTCTCCCCCACATTTTGGACATTCAGTTGGCTCTTCATCAATTCCAGGTCTCACGAACTCCTCAAAGGAGTAACCGCACTTTTCACATCTCCACTTATAAGTAGGCATAAAACCTCCCCCCCTTTTTAAATTTTTGACGCTTCACTTTAAATTTTACCATATACCACAAACAAATTAACAGAAACTGTGCCATTACTTTAAACGTAAAAACTTGTGAATCTGAAAGGAAAATTTAACTCGAGCCCAAGCCTTATCATCAATTTCTGTACCACTCACCAATTCCCTAACCTTCTTCCAAAACAACTCCCACCTCTTCACGAACTTTTCTCTCTCCTCATAAAGAGGCTGCAAATACACTTCACAATTCAAAGAAAAAAGATACTCTAAAGCTTTAGCAACATCCTCTAGTGAATCTGAAAAAGAAAACAGCAATTTTACGTAAAAATCTACACCAAGTTTGGACACCTGTTTCAAAAATTCAGAATGCAATGACAAAGCCTCATCAAAACCAAAGTAGGCAAGCTTAAAATCAGCAGATACAGTATCAACATATTCAAACAAATTTTCAGTTAAAACATTAGTAGCATTCGTCTCCAACAGCAACTTAAAACCTTCACTTTTAACAGCAGATAAAATATCATCATCAATCCATAATGCCGGTTCACCCCCAGTAAAGCTCACCCAATCAACCATCGCTTTTTTTCCTTCATCTACTATCCGATTTACAAGTTTCTCAAACGGATAATTCTGCATCTTCTCGTATTGGGTATCGCACCAAGGGCAGCGTAAATTACAGCCCGAAAATCTCACAAATACCATAGGAACACCTGTATATCTAGCTTCTCCCTGAATACTAGTAAAAATTTCTGTTATTCCGTAAAAATCTTTAGCCACTCTCATATCTCCTCCCAACAACACAACAACTATTCAAATTCTATCCCTAACTCTCTAGCAGCCCCTTTCCAAGCTTCCACCATTCTATCATCTATATCAACAAATACCACCAGTTTTAAATTTTTAAACGGTAAGCTATCCTTATATGCCTCAATCATTCTCCTTGCCGCAATTCTGTGCTCCACCCCTCCAACACCTGTTCCCATACCAGGAATGGCAATACTTTGAAACTCTTCATCAGCTAACTCCAATGCAGCTTTGGTTGCTTTATAAACATTTTCATCTGGAATTCTCTGAGCAGGTCTTTCCATTGTTGGAGCATGAATTACCCCTTTAAAACTAAGCCTTCCAGAAGTAGTTAAAACTGCTTTTCCAATAGGTGTTGGTCCCTTTCTCACTGCTTCATCTTCTATCTCTTTTCCTCCAACTCTTTTGATGTAACCTGCAACTCCACCTCCCATATACCCCAAGCTATTTGCAGCATTGACTATCACATCAACGTTTACTTCTGTTATGCTTCCCTTCAATATCTTCAGCATAAACAACGCCCCTCCTTCTATAGGTTTTCACACAGATTATTCTTTTCTCTTTTCCTCTCACTAACTTGTAAATACACACACTTATTTCATACAAACCTTTTTCATCATTCCATCTAACTTCTAAACTTCTTCTCCAAACCTTCAAACCCTTGTAAAATTTCGAATACCTCACTTTGTAAATTTTCTCCCACTCATCAATATCTTTCTCAATTTGCAATCCTAAATCATTACTTTCATTCTTCAAAAGTCCGGGATCCAACCACCTTATGAGCTCCATCTTATCATAAGCAAGAACATAAGCCATTGAATAATCCCTTACTTTATAACCAACATGACGTGAAGTAAAGAAACTATCAAAAAGTGGTAATATTGCAATAGAAATCACCGCAATAGCAGCTAAAATCTCAACCAATGCAAAGGATTTAATCCCCATACTTCAAGTATAACAGCTACAACCAAAAAAGGCCCAAAGGGTATGTAATCCTTTCTTCTCCTTGCACCAAACAATAAAACTACCAAAGCATATACTCCACCTATCAAAAATGCCAAAAACACCGAAGCCAATCCTCTCTCTACACCAAGAGCTGCCCCTATCAACGCTGCCAGCTTAACATCCCCCATCCCCATTCCACCACCAGATAAAACCACAATAGCCCAGAAAATCAATGCCAGCACAACCGCCCCTGTAATCATAGACTCACCACTTGCAAAAGCAACAACTCCTGAAGCCTTCATGAACACACCCAACAATACAAACGCAGCTGCTCCTAGAATGTTTATTTCATCAGGTATGATTTGTCTCTCCAAATCCGTAAAAAAAGCCACAGTTAATAAAGCTATTAATGCAGTACTCACAACAAACTTGGTACTTAAACCAAAAAGGTAATAGTTATATGCAAAGAATACTCCATACCACAACTCAACAAAAAAATACCTAAAACTAATAGGACGTCGGCACCAATAACATCTTCTTAATAACAACTGCGACAACAATGGTATCAATTGCCACCACTCAAGTTTTGTCTTACAGTAAGGGCAAAATGAAGGAGTATAAACTATCCCATTTCCCACAGGTAATCGCCCTATACAAACATTTGCAAAACTTCCAACAACCAACCCAAAGGCAAATATTACCGCATAGGAAAAAAAGCTAGGCGTTTCCTTAGAAAACACCGAAAATAAAATTTGTATTGGATAGCTCAACTTTTCATCCAAAACAGTGAAAATTTCCTCCATTAAAAACCATCAACTCCCAATCAACTTCTACTTAAAATCATAATTTTCCTTTATCCAATTTATGAGCTTTTGTCTAAATTTAAATGGAGTCTTACTACTCTTCAATATTGAAAACATCTTTGCAGCTTCTTCAACATATCCTCTCTGCATGAGAACCACAGCAGCAACTCCCGGAAAAAGCTCAGTTCCTATCACACCACCACTTTCTAAGTAACTTTTCAAACTCTCAGTCTCTACAACAGAAAGAATATTTACAGCTTCTTTAAACCTTCCACGTATTAACTCAAGTTCTGTCAATATAAGCCGCACTTCTTCCGAAGTCGCAACTCCCTCCTCCTCTTTCATAATAGTTATAGCCTCAATCAGAGGCCTCCAATGTCTGGTCGGATAAACATCCAATAACCGTGCCAAAAACATCTTATTGCGCTGAACAAAAACTGTCCACTTTTTCAAACCGGATAGCAGCTCTATTCTATCTGTCAACTCTTTTACAGAAGAAAATCGCAAGAATTCAACACCATCAGTATCTTCAGGAATAAACTTCACGTATTCTTTCTCTAAACCTAATCTCCCTTCCCCCAAGCTATCTACCTCGTCTCCCTGACTTTTATTGAGCTGCACATCTTCTTTCCAAAACAACTTACCATCATTGGACTCTATAAGAAAAAGAATTTTCACCCATGTAGCTTCTTTACTTCTCGGAGGTTTTACCTCGATCTGTTCAGGGAGAAACACTGCAATTATACTCAAAAAAATCAAAGAATAGGCAGACAACGGAGGATGAAATTTTATGCTTATTAAGAGAATGATCATTCCAACCGTAGCAACTCCAAGATCTTCAAAATACAAAAGGAGTAAAGTTGTTAAAAAAACAACATGAGCTATTACATACTCAGACAAATAAAATGACATAAAAGACGCAAGTAACCATATTGCTACAACCACAAATTTTGCCCTTACCAAACACCTGCACTCCTCTCATCTCAAACTAACTGTCCAGCTACAAGCCTCAATAACAAATTTTTAGCTTTCGTAACTATTATATTACTTAAAAATCCTTAGCAGAACAGTAAAACTTACTTTGCACCCATACTTTGCGCAGCATCCACCATTGCCTTGGTAACATTAACTTCAACGTTTATATCAATCACAACAGCTGCTACCACTATTGCAAATGCAACTATAACTGCTCCCAAAATTATACCCATAGTCCTGTTATCCTTTCTAACTTCTTCCCACTCATTAACAGGTGTCATCGCATCAAAAAACCTAATTAGTACTCCCAATGAAACTCCCATAGAAATTGCACCAACTAGTGCCCAAAGAATAGTCAATCCCATCTGAATCAATTCTTGCTTAAGTACCATTTCTAAATCCCTCCCTTAAATAGTAGTAAATAACTTCAGGATAATTCATATAAGAAGCCTCAACACCCTTGCTCAGCTCAAACTCATATTTGGGAAATATTATCTTTTCCCTGTATATTTTACCGAAACTCTCTGCAAGCTTTAAATCCTTAAAAGCTACATTTACCCCCCACACTTTTAACGAAGGCATCCAGAATCGCAAAGGCAAAACTTTGAATCCCGCTTCTCTCAAACTTTTATTAATACACCAGAACGCCTTTGTTGCTTTAAGGGGAGAGCTACTTTGAACCATAAGCACACCTTCATTCTCCATCAGCTCATACAACCTAGAATAGAACTCAACTGAATAAAGCTTTGCAAGAGCATAGTTGTGAGGATCCGGCAAATCTACTACTATAACATCATACTTTTTCTTTTCTTTCCAAACAAACTTATAAGCATCTTGAAAAAAGAATTTTGTCTCCTTCAAAACTCTATCAAGATCACAGTATAAAAGTCCCTCCCAATTTTTTGCCGCCTCAACAACCTCTCTGTCTAACTCACAAAGTGTAACTGCAAACCCTTGAGCAATCAACCAACTAGCTGCAAATAAGTCTCCTCCACCTATCACCAAAGCATCAAGACCCGCTACACGAGTTGCTTTAGACTTCAGAACAAAATTTTTATAATTCTTTAAAAACTCAGCCCCAAGAAGCAAATTCTCATGATAAATCTTCGCATCAAAACTTGTAAACTGAACATTGCCATCCAGATATAAAACTTCTCCTTTTCCCTTTTGAGCATACCTTATCTCTTGAAATCGACTTCTCTTCAAATAAACAGTTTTTCCATACTTAGATTCCAACATTTTTTCAACAGTGTTATCTCCTACCTTCCATATAAACGCTGAAACAACAATTGCTACAGCTACAAACCACGATACATCGTAGAACAAAACTCCCAAACCAAGAGCCAACGAGAAGAAAATAAAACTTTTAACATAACCAAGCTTGGGCAGTAAAAATATTACCAATACTGCCCCAACAACCGCACCAACGTAGTCAACCATAAAACTATCTGAAACCACATTGGCTAACCGTCGTCCTTTTTCATATAACCTCATCAATACAGGCAACTGCATACCCACGAAAAAACCAAGTGTAAATGAAAAACCAAACAGTGTTCTTGTAATTATGGCATCATCTTTCAGGGGAAGAAGCAACAAAGGAGCAAACGAGTTCAACACTACCAAAGCTGCTGCAGAAACATTTAAAACATGCTTTAACTGCTCATCATTAAAAAATTTTACCAACCACGAGGATAAAGCCATAGCCAGCATAAATGTCGCAAGTGTTATAGAAAACTCAAGTAAAACATCTCCTGTAAGATAAGAAGCCACATTTCCAAGCAGCAACTGCCAAGCTATCGCACACCCTGAAGTTAAAAAAATCAAAAACAAAAGATAATAATCTTCAATTTTTTTAAAACGTTTGAACAATCCCATAATTCCAAATCCACCTTTTAGCTCCACTATTTTTATCCAACTAATTTAAGGAGTCGATAGTTCAACCTAGCAGCTATTTTCCACCAAAACCACCACCGAAAAATCCTGATCGCGAAGAAACTCTCCCACCAAGTCCACTAGAAACTTTATGAGATCCTCCCCACATCCAACTCCTTGATCTTCCAAAGAAAAAGTAAGACCTGCTGCGGTAATGTCTGTGATGATAATGAGTTCCATATCCTTCTGGCTCCTCAGGTGCAATAGCCGTAACCACTGCAAAAGCAACCATGGCTATCCCTAAGATAAGAAGTACAACTCCCAACATAATCGTTGCCCTTCTCAATGACCTAAGCATATTAATCACCCCTGTTTTCATAAATCCAACTTTCCCCTATTATTCTCTCCCTTTACTTTTATCCATTTCTCGCACTTTTTCTTCTATAATGCTTTTAATTCTATCCATGAGAGATTTTTCACTAGTCGAAGTCTCTTCAACATCACCCTTTGCAGAAATTACCTCATCTACCAATCCCTTATTTGAAACTACACCCCCAATAAAAGTTCCCAGTGTCCCTCCAGCAGACCTCACTTTTAAAGTCTTTACTGATTTTACCTTACCGAAAACAACCTTCTTTTCTTCCTCGGCTAAGTACCTACCATCAGTGATCCTTGCAAGTTGCTCATAATTTTTGTCATCAGTACCAGGTGGATAAACTATGATATTAAAGTTAACTCCTCTTTCAATCGCCCTCTTACCAAATTCTTCAATTGAAAACGAAGAATCATACTCCCAGTGAGTAGGAGCATCTGTTATTATAAAAACCTGCTTCAAAGCTTTATCTTTCCACGATAACAATGGAACTTTTTTTAAAGCAGCCAATAAATCCTCTGCTATATCACCACCACCCCTAGCCTCAAGATCTCTTATCTTTGTTTTAAAACTGTTAATGTTAGAAGTAAAGTCAACAACTTTAGCAATACTGCCATCTTTTTTGTCTCTATAAGCTACAAGAGACAGCTCGATAGTGGAGAATTTATTATGAAAATCATCTATTATTTCATTCACTCTTCCCTTAACCTCCGCTATCTCATCAGACATGCTACCAGTAACATCAATCACAAAGCAAACCTGCAAAATGGGTTTTCTACTCCCTGAAAAAACCACAAAATTCATAAATACTGCACTAAGTATCAAACAAAAAAACAACTTACTTTTCATTTAGATCACCTCGAAAACTAATCAGTCAGTAATCCTTCCAACACACTTTCCAAAGCTTCTGCATCCTCAACTCCATCCTCTGCTATTTCAAACCTAACTCCGCGCCATACAAAGCTCACCTTTCCCAATTGTAAGTACTTAGCTAGTTCTGGATACTTTTTCACAAGCCATATGTATGCATCAGAGAAAATCTTTATCTTAACATGCTGCGGAACAGCTTTCCCAAGTTGAACATATCCCTTATCCGTTTTTATAAACTTGGCGCCATTTATAGTTTTAGTCTCTCTTCCTAAAAACACCTCTGCCAAAGATAAAGGCGAGGCAAATGAGCCACTTTTGTTAACTCTCACTCCCTTTGCCATTGCTAAAGCCTCACTCACTTTAACAGCCTTACTTCCAACACTTTTCCTAAAATCAAAACTTACATTTCTACTCGAAGCAACCGGCAACAACTTTTCCTTTACCAAAAAAGATGTGTAAGGAGTCACTATTTCATACTCCTCAGCTAGTCTTTTCAGATCATCCACAAGTTCTTTCTTCTCACCTTCAAATCTAATCTGATCCAGCAACCAAGCACATGCAGTCTCTGCCCACATTTTTGCCGCCTCTTGGTTTTCTTCAGAAGAATAGTGTAATTTGAACTTCCACACCACATCTTTATCCAAAACTTTTCCCCTTATCATAACCTCGTAAGTTCCCGGTTTTTGGTAAATGCCAGCTACAACAAAGGGATCTTTTGCAAAGATAACTCTTAGACGAGGAGGATAAACGTGAATAAGCCCAAAGTCCGCACTATTTACTTTAATAGCTGGGCGCGAAACTGACTCAAAAACTCTCAACAACCCTTCCCGCACCTCTTCTTCATCACTTTTGACGTACAACACTTTTCCCGACAAAGTGTCCGCTATTCTATTTAACAACACACTGTTGACATCTTCTCCTATCCCAACAATAAAGCCTGTAACATCAGCATTAAGACTCTCCACCATTCTAACAATCCTCTTAGGATCAACTTCACCCACAGTTGGTATTCCATCCGTCACAAATATCAAAAGCTTTAATCTTCCCTTATCTTTTGACTTGGCTAGCTCAATCAATCCTCGGTAGAGGGCATCGTATATGTTGGTTCCCCCTGCTGCAAATAGATTATCAAGCTCTTGAGCCAATTTTTTCTTTGCAGTTTTATCAACCTTAATCAATCCATCTCCGATAGGCATAACACCACTTGCAAAAGGTATGATAAACACTCTATCCTTCCTTCCTATCTGCCTCAAAAGCTGCTTTATTGAATCAACAGCCGCTCCCAACTTATCTCCTGACATGCTCCCTGAAACATCTAACACCACAACAACATCTCTTGGCATTGGATCAAATTCAAAGTTAGGCATTATCCTCAAGTAAGCATGCCCTCTACCATGCCAATACCCCGTACTTGCCAATACTAATGCCGTTTTAATGCTGCTTGCGTACCACTTGAAGACTATATCTTTTTGGGGCTTCACTTTTGTTTTCTCTACTGAAATAAACCAACCATCTTTCAATTTTTCTTTACGAACATCTATTCCATCAACTTCCACTCTGTAAGCCGGAGGCAACTTCGCTTCTATCACAAGATTTTTAAATTCTCTTACATATTTATCCAGTAAAAACGGATAACGAACGCTGAAAACCTTAGTAACTCCGTAATCATCAAACTTTACAGCCTGAATATAAGTTATAAAAATCTTTCTCTTTGCATGTGGAGGTACAGGAAACAGTTGAACCTTTAAAATTCCATCTCCAATATATGACAAAAGTGCAGGATCCTTGAGACGCCTTACTATTTTCAAATACTCATCTAGAGCCGTTTTTTGATCCTCTATGTGAGCATTTTTTCTCTTTCCATCTACCTCTATTGCAAACTTTGAAACAACGCTCTCTCGAGGCAAAGGGAAATAGTAAACAGCCTCTACTTCCCTATTAGAGGTATTCTCAAATTCTTCCTCAATTTCAACGCGTGCAATTGCTCCTTTTACTTCCAATTTTACATGATGATAATTCATCTTAAATACACGCCACCCAAGTTCTGGAATGGATCTAACAGGAAGTATGACCCCATCCGCACTGCTAGTAAAGGCAACTAACAAAATGAAAGCAACAAGAAGATTAATCATAAATCTATACATAAATATCACCTCATTGACACTGCCCCTAATCTCACACTATACTACAGTGCAAGCTAAACCACAGCGCAAGCTAAAAGTACACTCTTCACTTTATGCTCCCAACTATCAGCACGTGATGTTAGAACAAATGGATTTCTCCCACCAACAACAATCCCAGCCATCTCCAATCCTGCGACAAAAGTAAAAGACTTATAAAGCATATTCGCTGCTGCTATTTCAGAAGCAATTAGTATATCAGCATCTCCCTTAACCTTACCGCGTATCTTCTTCTTTTCCGCAGCCCCTCTATTTACAGCATTGTCTAAAGCCAATGGTCCCTCTACCTGCCATTTAATCTGCCCTCTATCTGACATTTTAGAAAGATAAGCAGCATCCAACGTCTCCGGCATAGCAGGATTAACAGTCTCCACAGCCGCTAGAAGAGCAATCTTCGGATTTTCAAATCCCATACTTACAAAAGCTTTAGCAGCGTTGTCTATTATTTTAATTTTAAGTTCCAAATTCGGCTTGGGATTGATAGCAGCATCCGACAAACCAATTATTCTCTCATAACCACTTTCTGGATCATTCCACTTAAACACTCCAAGATGAGAAAATACATCACCATCTCTGCGCAATCCATTTTGTTTGGTAAAAACTGCTTTTAAAAATTTAGCAGTATGCACCATCCCCTTTGCCAAAACTCCCTTTCGAGAAGCAAGCTTAACAGCCTCATTTAACATATCCTCTTCATTATCCAAAATTACCTCTTCAACTCTACTCAAATCGACTTCAACTCTTAAGTCATCAGCTACCCTATTCACCTTATCTATTACAGAGGTTGTGCTGGTAAGAAAAACACTACCTTTAAACTCCTTCAATAAAGTAACCGCAGCCTTTAATACATCTTCATCATCAGCCCCTGCAAAAACAACTCCACCACTAAATTCTCTTCCCTTGGCAAATACCTCCTTCCATGTAGGCATATCTCTTCCCTCCCTCTTAAATCTTCATCTTATTTTCTCTCTAGCCTTCCATATCCAAACTCCCTCTAAATCCATCTACCTCTCCCTGTCTTATTAAAACTCCTCTCATATACACATCTTCAAGCAACTTTTCCACAAATGTCAAAGCTACACTCAAAACTATAGCAACAAGTAATCCAAATATGCTCGTGTAGAGAGCTTGAGCTATCCCCTCTGCAAGTTTGGTCGTATTAGAAGTTGCTGTAGCTCCAAAAGCTTTTACCAAACCAGTGAAAGTCCCAAGTAATCCCAAAAGCGGACTTATAGAAATTGCTGTCTCAACAAATTCAATTCCGGAGAAAACCTTAATCTGCCAAGCCTCTTTCCAACCTGTTGTAGCAGTAAATAGAGTCACAACTTCATTCCAACGCTCACCAAGCTCTTCAAAGAAATTTTCCTTCTCCACAAGCTGCGGCAACTCCTCTTTAAAAAAATATCTGAGTTTTAAAGCTTGCAAAATTTTGTAGACTAGGAAATACAGTCCAAAAAATGCTACAAACATTATCACCCACATTATCGGACCACCTTTGGCAAAGTACTCCACAAATTATCACTCCTTTCTTTAACTTTTCTTTTTAGCTCTTATAAATGATTTTAATGTATTATCAGCACTTTTACAGTATAAATCCATTTCATTCTATACCAATTTACAGCCAAACAAATAACATTTTGAAGCTCACACAAAACAAAGCTTCACCTCTTGAAAAAAAATTAGGCATGTGGTAAAAATTATTTAGGTTATTGGTAAGTGCCGAGGTGGCGGAATTGGCAGACGCGGTAGACTCAAAATCTACTGGGGTTTCACCCCCGTGCGGGTTCGACTCCCGCCCTCGGCACTTTTTTATTTTGTCCTAAAATTTTTAAAGTGGGGGGAGGCATATGCAATTTTACATAGATACAGCAAATTTGGATCAGATAAAGGAAATGATGAACTGGGGAGTACTCGACGGTGTAACCACCAATCCATCTCTGGTAGCAAAAGAGGGACATAAGGATTTTCATGAATTTGTAAACAAGATAAGCGAGCTAGTATATCCAAGACCTGTTAGTTGTGAGGTTATCTCTCTTGACACTGAAGGAATGGTAAAGGAAGCAGAAGAGATTCACTCAATCAGAGAAAACGTAGTAGTAAAAATTCCATGCACAAAAGAAGGAATCAAAGCAGTAGCTATTCTATCCCAGAAAAAGATTCCAACAAATGTCACCCTTATATTCTCTCCAATGCAAGCTTTAGTGGCTGCAAAAGCAGGTGCAACTTATGTAAGTCCATTTATCGGAAGAATTGATGATATATCATCCGACGGGATGAAGCTTATTAAAGAGATAGTCGAAATTTTTGAAAATTATGCCATAGAAACGCAGATAATTGCAGCAAGTATTCGTCATCCAATGCATCTAGTTGAGGCAGCTTTAATTGGTGCCGATATAGCAACTGCACCATTCTCAGTATGGCAAAAAGTGTTCAATCATCCACTCACCGATGTGGGGATCCAGCGTTTTCTAGAAGACTGGAAAAAACTCCAAGGTTAATGTTGAAAATTTGATTTTATTCAAATTCATAACAGGGGGTGCTTGCCACCCCCTTTTTTATTAACTATTCTTATTTGTTATCATTTATTTGAAAAGCTTAGTAATTCAGAGTATGAACAAATAGGAGGAAAATAATGCTTGGTAGAGACAAAATATTGACTTGGATTGACGATCTAATCGCTCAAGCAGATGTTATCAAAAACTTCAAATCCGTAACTGACGATACACCTCTTCAAGGAACAGAGAGAGAAACATACCTCAGATGGAAGCTATCCTGCAAAAGTTTGCTTAACCAGTTATTCGGACCAAAGAGTGTTTACTACACAGAGTTCATATCCTACCAAGAATTACCCAAAACTCACATTTTAGGCAGACGAACCGAGTTTAGAAAATTTCACCAGCAGGCCGTTGAACATTACAAGAGAATTCTTATTTGTGCTCGCGATGAATATTCCAGACTATGGGCATCAAATATACAAAACACCATGTTTAAAGATGTAATTTCAGAACTCATAGATAATATAAGTAACCCTGAAGCACTAACAGAACTAACAAAGATAATTATAAGACGCCTCGCAGCAGAAGAAGATATACCTTTAGATTATGAAGAAGCAATCGAACAACTTACACGCCGCGGTAAATTAACAAACGTAGCAGCTGACAGACTCAAACGTATGCTCAGTGGTAAGGTAAAACCTGAAGATAAACATTTTCTACAAAATATTTTGAATTCTATTGCATGACAGCAAGTTGGAGGAAGACTATGGAAACTTTAAAACACACGGCCATTTTAATCGTTCTAGTAATAATTTTAGGAGCAATAAACTATGCCTTCTCTTTATCTCTTCTTGGCTATGCCTCAAATAATGAATTTACTCTCGACCTTTCAGATTATATTATGAACGGCACAGCAGAAGTAGTATGGGCAAAACATGGAATTCTTAAATTTTTCAAATCACGGGTTGTACAAGTAAAAAGTGGAGTTGCTAGATTCACAATTTCTCCAGAAACACCACCAGGAATCCATGAGATAATGATCCGCACTTCTAATTTTAAAAACATAAGAGCTGCTTTCAAAGTTTCAAAACGTATAGTGTGGATTGAAAAGCTACTCCTGCGCCACACTTCTAGAGGATTATCAAGTTGGAGTAAACTGCGCTTTGCCACCAATGTAAAGTTTAAAAACATGACATTTTCTCTAAAAAGCTTTGAATGGCAAGGAAAAGAAGACGAACCTTTCTTGGACATAGAACTCGCAGGAATTGGATTGGACTTTGTTATTCTGAAGTGGCGCATACTCCCCTCAGCAAAAATCGGTATGTTTAAAGCAGAATATTACGTAATGCTAGACAGCTCTCCACTGGGAATACTAAAAGTTGAAGGAGAGGTAGCACCTACCTTTAAACCTCTTAAACACATCAAAAAAGCAACTGTAACCCCCCCCATTATCAAGGTATCCCCTTTTAAATACGATCCAGAAGATGTAAACGTATACGAATTAAAACTTCCTGTTCCAGAACCTCAATTAGAATACGCTGTCTTAAAAGAACCACTTTTCTCTCCCGTTAACTTACGAGTGGAACCGAAA
>Ga0256838_1000408_pt1 | contig 27015 bp, 25 predicted proteins | sample 4571419metaG_FD_185978 | JGI IMG/M metagenome (GOLD analysis project Ga0256838, IMG submission 185978) | Hydrothermal vent microbial communities from Guaymas Basin, Mexico - 4571-419 | ecosystem: Environmental > Aquatic > Marine > Hydrothermal vents | place: Mexico: Guaymas Basin | collected... | reverse complement strand
TTCTTTTTATTTAAAATCTATTTTATTTTTCATTACTCTTCTTGTTGAAATAAAACCTTTAATTATTCTTTTTTAAGTTTTTTATAATTATATAGAATTTGCATAAGTAATAGTTTCTTTTATATCTGTTTTTAAAACTATAGGTCTGGTATCTAGATTAATATCTTTGAATTTAACTTTTTCATTAATTATTTTAATTTTATTTAAAAAGTTGCTCCTAAGTTTTTAAAACAGTATTATTTTAATAATAAAAATATAAAAATTTAATAAATTTTATTAAACATTATAGTTTTTTTGTCGATTATATTTAATGAAGTGGCAGGGAAGCCACAAAAATTTAAAAGGAGTTAAAATGGGTTTAAGAATTAATACAAATGTAGCTGCACTTAATGCTCATGCTGCACTTCAAATGACTAACAGAAATTTAAGTGAATCACTTGAAAAATTAAGTACAGGACTTAGAATTAATAAAGCAGCGGACGATGCATCAGGACTTCAAATTGCAGACTCTTTAAGAGACCAGGCTGATTCTTTAGGTCAGGCTATTAGAAATGCGAATGATGCTATTGGAGTTATGCAAATTGCAGACAAAGCAATGGACGAACAGGTAAAAATTCTTAATACAATTAAAGTAAAAGCTACCCAATCTGCACAGGACGGTCAGACAAGCGATACAAGAAAAGCTCTTCAAGAAGATATTACAAGATTGATGGAAGAACTTGATAATATTGCTCAAACTACTACTTATAACGGAAAAAGTTTACTTAGTGGTAGTTTTACTAATCAAAAATTCCAAATCGGCGCTTATTCAAATCAGACAGTAACAGCAAGTATAGGAGCTACAAGTTCTGATAAAATAGGTGATACAAGGTTTGAAACCGGTGCTACTATTACATCAGCCGGAGATGTTATTTTAACATTTAAAAATGTAGATGGAAAACACGATGTTACTTTAGAGAGTGTAAAAATTTCAACAGGAGTTGGTACAGGTCTTGGGGTATTGGCAGAAGTTATTAATAAAAACTCAGATAAAACAGGAGTTAAAGCTTCTTGGCAGGTAGTGGCGACAGGAAGTGCAACAGTTCAGGATTCAGGAACAAAAGCTATTCAAAGTTTAATAATTAACGGTATTAAAATCGGAAATTTAACAGGAATTAAAGCAAATGATTCTGATGGAAAATTGGTGGCTGCTATTAATGCGGTAAAAGACCAGACAGGAGTTGAAGCTTATATTGATAACAGAGGTAATTTAAATCTTAGAAGTTTAGATGGTAGAGGAATAAAAGTTAGTGGAGGAAATTTAAGTATTGCAGGAATTAATGCAGACGGTATTGAAAATTACGGAAGACTTACTTTAACAAGACTTGATGCAAGAGATATTATTATTACAGGTTCAGGACTTAGTGCTATTGGTATGAATAAAGAAAGTAAAGTAGCACAAATGACAATTAATTTAAGAACAATTAAAGGTGCATTTGATGCAAATCAGGCAAGTGCAATAGGAGCTCATGCAAATTCAAACGTAGAAAACTTTTCAGCAATAGGGGCTGGAGTTACTACATTAAAAGGTGCTATGGCTGTTATGGATATTGCAGATAGTGCTATGAAAATGCTTGATAAAATAAGAGCGGATATAGGTTCTGTTCAAAATCAATTAACAAGTACAATTAACAATATTACTGTAACTCAAGTTAATGTAAAAGCAGCGGAATCTCAAATTAGGGATGTTGATTTTGCAGAAGAGACAGCAAAATTTCAAAAATACAATCTTCTTGCTCAATCTGGTAGTTATGCTTTATCTCAGGCTAATGCTGCACAACAAAACGTTATGAGATTACTTCAATAATTTTTAAAGTAGCTTATGCTACTTTTTGCTTTTTTGACTTTATAAAAAGCTCTCCTTCTTTTTCTCCTTTTTTTGTTTAGTTAAATTAATATTGGAATAGTATTTGCTTCTCCTTAAAAAGTTATAAGGAGATAAAATGGGATTCAGGATTAATACAAATGTAGCTGCACTTAATGCTCATGCTGCTGCTGTTGCTAATAATAGAAAACTTAACTCTTCACTTGAAAAATTAAGTACAGGACTTAGAATTAATAAAGCAGCGGACGATGCATCAGGACTTCAAATTGCAGACTCTTTGAGAGACCAGGCTGATTCTTTAGGTCAGGCTATCAGAAATGCGAATGATGCTATTGGACTTTTTCAAATTGCAGACAAAGCAATGGACGAACAGGTAAAAATTCTTAATACAATTAAAGTAAAAGCTACCCAATCTGCACAGGACGGTCAGACAAGTGAAACAAGAAAAGCACTTCAACAAGATATTACAAGATTAATGGAAGAGCTTGATAATATTGCTCAAACTACTACTTACAATGGAATGAGTCTTTTAAGCGGGCAATTTACAAATAAAGAATTTCAAATTGGTGCTTATTCAAATCAAACAGTTCAGGCAAGTATAGGAGCTACAAGTTCTGATAAAATAGGTGATACAAGGTTTGAAACTGGTGCAGTAATTACTTCTGGAGGTGAAGTAAAACTGATATTCAAAGCAGCAGATGGGAAACATGATGTTACTTTAGAAAGTGTAAAAATAGGTACAGAAGTCGGTACAGGTCTTGGGGTATTGGCAGAAGTTATTAATAAAAACTCAGATAAAACAGGAGTTAAAGCTTCTTGGCAGGTAGTGGCGACAGGAAGTGCAACAGTTCAGGATTCAGGAACAAAAGCTATTCAAAGTTTAATAATTAACGGTATTAAAATCGGAAATTTAACAGGAATTAAAGCAAATGATTCTGATGGAAAATTGGTGGCTGCTATTAATGCGGTAAAAGACCAGACAGGAGTTGAAGCTTATATTGATAACAGAGGTAATTTAAATCTTAGAAGTTTAGATGGTAGAGGAATAAAAGTTAGTGGAGGAAATTTAAGTATTGCAGGAATTAATGCAGACGGTATTGAAAATTACGGAAGACTTACTTTAACAAGACTTGATGCAAGAGATATTATTATTACAGGTTCAGGACTTAGTGCTATTGGTATGAATAAAGAAAGTAAAGTAGCACAAATGACAATTAATTTAAGAACAATTAAAGGTGCATTTGATGCAAATCAGGCAAGTGCAATAGGAGCTCATGCAAATTCAAACGTAGAAAACTTTTCAGCAATAGGGGCTGGAGTTACTACATTAAAAGGTGCTATGGCTGTTATGGATATTGCAGATAGTGCTATGAAAATGCTTGATAAAATAAGAGCGGATATAGGTTCTGTTCAAAATCAATTAACAAGTACAATTAACAATATTACTGTAACTCAAGTTAATGTAAAAGCAGCGGAATCTCAAATTAGGGATGTTGATTTTGCAGAAGAGACAGCAAAATTTCAAAAATACAATCTTCTTGCTCAATCTGGTAGTTATGCTTTATCTCAGGCTAATGCTGTACAACAAAACGTTATGAAATTATTACAATAAGAGAACGTTTGTTCTCTTTATTTTAGTGGGGTAAATGGAAGATTCCTTTTTTTGAGTTCTTCTTCAAGAGGTTTTATACTTCTTTTAATAACAATTATTTGTGCATTAATACTTCCTGCTAACATAAAGAGCCACTCTTTATGGTTCATTATCCAATCAATTAATTTTGCTTTTTTTTCTATTTCACTATTAGTTGGCTTTACAATAATTTTAGCGAGGTCTAATTCTTTATTAACTAAATAACTTTGAATTACATCTCCATAAAGTATTTTCATTTTTTTTGTTTCTATTTTTTCTTTTATTTTATCTATATCTTTAGATAATTGTAAAAGTTTTTCAAAATCAATTTCTTCAAGTCTATTTTCTTTATTTAATTTTTCTAATTTTTCACACTCTTTTGCTACTTTTAAAAAAGTTTTTTCTATTTGTTTTTGAACTCTTTGTCCTATATGTATAAATTCATTAAATTTTTTATGAGCTTTTTGTAGATATCTGTTTATTTCATTTTCTTTTGCTTTTTTTAATTTAATTTTTTTCTTTTTTTCTTTTTGAAGATATTTTTTAATTACTTCTTTAAAAGGCATTTCAATTGCTCCGTGAATTCTTGCACCTCCTTCTGTTGCATTTATAGTCGTAATTCCTTCTTTTGAGATATATTCAATATCTCTTTCAAAAAAGTTTCTAAACATATTCCAAACACGAGTTGTTCTAATAAAACCATTTCCTCCATATTTTTCAACATATTCATCGCTTTCTTTAAATTTTACTTCATTATTTCCAAAAATATGTCCTGTTGCATGAGAGTGTCCATCTTCTGCGTAGGCTAAATCTTGGCCTATGAGAGTAATTGTTTTAAATCCTAAAAAATAAGCAAGTTCAAAAGCCATATTAGCAGCACTCATTCCTATTCCAAGATATCCGAATCTGTGAAGGGATAAAAATTTGTTATAGCTATAAGGTCTCATAACTAAAATTTTATTTCCATAAGAATTATTTAAAACTTTTTCGTGTTGAAGTGAAGCATGAATTGTTGTAAATTTTTTTTGAAAATCTTTTGAAGTATTTTCAAAAAACTTTGCCGTTGCTTCAACTCTTTCAATTGATGTTACAAAATCAGGAACTATTCCCCATTTCTCAAGTATAGGCATAGAGGCATCAACACTTATAATAGTTACATAGTCTTGAATCTCTTTTAAAAGAGGGAGTTGTTTATTAAGAGATGGCCCTGTAGCTACAATAACAGCTAAGTTAGAATTTTTTTTGTTTTTTAGTTGTTTAAAATAAGGTTGTTTTAACATTTCGGGAATATTTTTTATATGGTGTTCTATTCCTATAAGAGTATCTATTATATCATTTCCGTAATTTGTAATAATCTGTTTTATAGCTCTTATTAAAGTTTTATTCAGCTTTATAATTTCGTCTGAATAAAATTTCTCATAATAAGTAGAATGAATATGAAGCTCATATGTTTTTAAAAAAAGTTGAGTATCAGGGTCAAGTAAAATTTCTAAAGCTTTTGCATATGTTACTTCTTCTGGAAGATATATTAATAATTTATTGTTTAAAATTTCTTCTGAAAAATCAACTATATGAAAAGCGATATATATAATTTCAAGATTTGGTTCAAAAACAACAACTCTTTTTAATGAAGGGTTTGAAAAAAGAAGCTTTGTAAAAATTCCATTACCTAATCCAAAAAAATAAAGGGCTGGATATCTTAAATAATTTTTTTTGAATTCTTCTTCTTTTTTTAAAATTTCTTTTAAAGGTTCGGTTTCATATACGGGATATTTTTTTTCTTTATCTATTATATTAAGGTTAATTGTATCATTTCCTTGCTGTACTACCTCAAATTTTTTATTTGTTTTTATCGCAAATATTTTTGCGGCTAATTGAGGATTCTTTTTGATAAGGGCTTGTATATTTTTTTCAAAAATTTGTGACATATTGTGCCTTTTTGTTTTTATATCGGTAATTATGATAAAATTATAACAGGTTTAAAAGAGATAAAAATTATCCTTAAAAGGAGAAAGAGTGTTTGATTTTTTTAAAAAGAAAAATAAAATTCAGACTTCACAATTAATAGAGCCTAAAAAAGATCCTTTTCCTGATTATGAAGAAGTTAAAAATTTAACAATAATTGATTTAAGAGATGAAGAAGATATTAAATATTATGGCAAATATCTAAATTCAATTCATATTCCTTTTGATGAGTATTTTGCAAGTAAATTGATGATGCTTGATAAAAGTAAAAAATATGGAATTATGGATTTAAAAGGGATTGATGCTATTTTAGATGAGGCTGAAAGGATTGCAAAAGAAATTGGTCTTGATGCAAAGAAATTAAAAGGCGGTTTTTTTTATATAAGTGAAGTTTTAAATTATAAACCTATAAAGGAAGAGGAATGAAAGTATATGGAATAAAAACGTGCGGAAGTGTGAGAAAAGCACTTAAGTTTTTTAAGGAAAAAGGCATTGAGTATGAATTTCACGATTTTAAAAAAGAACCTGTTAGATGTGATAAAATTGAAGAGTGGTTAAAAGAGGTTGATATTAATACTCTTTTTAACAAAAAAGGAACAAAATACAGACAGCTTAAATTAAAAGGGCTAAATTTAGATGAAAACGGCATAAAAGAGTGGCTGTGTCGTGAGAATTTGCTTATAAAAAGACCTGTAATTGAGCTTGATAATGAAGAGATAATAGTTGGTTTTGATGAAAACAGATATAAGGAAATTTTTCAATGAATACTTTAGTTTTAGCAAGTAGTGTAGGTGTTGGGGCTTTTATTGGATATGTTACAAACTATGTAGCAATAAAGCTTCTTTTTAGACCTTATAAACCTGTAAAAATTGGAAATATTACAATTTTTCCTCAAGGGGTTATTCCAAGGGAAAAAAAGGTGCTTGCAAAAAAAGTGGCTGAGGTTGTTAAAAATTATATTTTAAGTGAAGAAGAAATTAAAAGAATTATTACTGACCCTAAAGTAAAAGAAGAGATAGAATCGTTTTTAAATAAAAAGATAGATGAACTAGCAGATAAAGATATTACAGAATTTATTTCAAAAGAAGAACTTACTTCGAAATTTGCAAAAATTATTGTAAGGGTTGTGGAAGAGAAGTTTTCTATGTTTGCTAGTTTGGTAAATGAAAATATGATAAAAAGCATTATGCTTTCTTTAGAGGTACCTGTAAAAATTAGTGATTTAATAGAGTCTGAAATAGTAAAAGATATTTTAAAAAAAGAGATTTTTGAATTTTTGGAAAAAGAGGTTCCTAAGATTTTTTTAAAAGCAAATATTGAAAAGATAGTGGAAGAAAAAGTGGCTTCTTTTGATGAAAAAACTCTTGAAGAGATGCTTTTTTCTTTAATGAAAAAGCATTTTAATTTTATAAATTTTGCCGGAGCTGCACTTGGCGGAATTATAGGAGCATTTAATTATTTGGTATTATTTTAAAAAAGGAGTCATATGATTTTATATTCTTTTAAAAAGTTTTTGCGTCAGAAAAAAAATAATTTATATCAGGATAAATTGATTATAAGATTAAACAAAGAACATCGACATTTAGTGAGTCTTGCTTTAAGAATAGAAGAAGCTGTTAAAAATAATGATTTAAAGCTTTTTAAAAGTTTATTAAGAAAATTTGAAAAAGAGTTAGAACTTCATTTATTGTATGAAGATACAAATTTATATGAACATTTAAATTCAAAGTATAGATTTTTTGATGAAGTAAAAAATTTAATTTCTAAAAAACAGAATGAAATGAAAGATATAGCCTCTTGTGTAAGCTCTTTTATTGAACGTTATAAAAAAAGTGAAAATCTGGAAAATTTTTTAAAAGAGTTTTCTAATATAAAAGAGATTTTACTTAAAAGAATAGAGTTTGAGGAGAATATTTTATACGATATTTATAAAAACTCATATACTCCAAATAAGGTATTAATAAAATTAAAATTTAATTAAAATAAAAAAGAAAAAAGAGGATTATTGAAGCGTTAAGCTTAACATTTTTTTCACATAATCCTCTGGCATTTGATGGAAGTATAGATATTTATAAACTTTATCTTCTTTTCCAGCAAGTTTTTTCTCAATAATATCAAGATATTCTTCTTTTGTAGGAATTCTTCCAAGTAGAGCTGTTACCGCTGCAAGTTCCGCACTTCCAAGATAAACTTTTGCTCCTTTACCCATTCTGTTATCAAAGTTTCTTGTAGAAGTAGAAAACACATTTGCATAATCTGCAACTCTTGCTTGGTTACCCATACACAAACTACATCCAGGAATTTCAATTCTCGCTCCTGCTTGACCAAAGATTGAATAATATCCTTCTTCTGTAAGCTGTTCTTTATCCATTTTAGTAGGAGGTGCAATCCAAAGTCTAACAGGCACTTGACCTTCACCTTTTAAAATTTCACCGGCAGCTCTATAGTGACCGATATTTGTCATACAGCTTCCAAGGAATACTTCATCAATTTTATGAGGTCTGTTTGGGTCTGCTAATACTTCACTGATTGTTGCAACATCATCCGGGTCATTTGGACACGCAACAATTGGTTCAGTGATTTCATTTAAATCAATTTCAATTACAGCCGCATATTCTGCATCTTTGTCTCTTCTAAGAAGTGTCGGATTTTCAAGCCACTCTTTCATTTTATCAATTCTTCTTTGAATTGTTCTTTTGTCTTCATATCCAGCTTCAATCATAGCTTCAAGCATTTTGATGTTTGATTTTAGGTATTCTGCTACTTGTTCTTCGCTAACATCAACCGTACAAGCTGCCGCACTTCTTTCTGCAGATGCATCAGCAAGCTCAAATGCTTGTTCAATTGTCAAGTTTCTAATAATATCACCCTCAATTTCAAGTATTCTTCCGTTAAAGATATTCTTTTTATTTTTCTTTTCAACTGTAAGTAGTCCTTGTTTTATTGCAAAGTATGGAATTGCATTTACTAAGTCTCTTAGAGTAATTCCAGGTTGAAGTTCACCTTTAAATCTAACAAGTACAGATTCTGGTACATTTAGTGGCATACTTCCAGTAACTGCTGCAAAGGCTACAAGCCCGCTTCCAGCAGGAAAACTTATACCAATTGGGAATCTTGTGTGAGAGTCTCCTCCTGTACCAAGTGTATCAGGTAAAATCATTCTGTTTAGCCAAGAATGAATTACACCATCACCTGGTCTTAGAGACACCCCACCTCTAGAAGTAATAAAGTCTGGTAGAGTATGGTGAAGTTCAATATCCGCTGGTTTTGGATAAGCAGCTGTATGACAGAAACTTTGCATTACTAGGTCTGCATTAAATCCGAGTGCGGCAAGTTCTTTAATCTCATCTCTTGTCATTGCTCCTGTTGTATCTTGGCTTCCTACTGTTGTACAAGTAGGTTCTACATACATTCCAGGTCTAACACCTTCCATTCCGCATGCGCGTCCGATTATTTTTTGAGCTAATGTATAACCTTTGTCTTTTTTGTCTTCTGGTTGTTCAGGTCTGATGAAAATATCGCTTTCAGGTTCCATTTTTAAGCTTTCTCTTGCTTTTTTTGTTAGATTTTTACCAATAATTAACGGAACTCTACCACCGGCTCTTACTTCATCAGGAATAGTATTTGGTTTAAGTTCAAATTCACTTACAACTTCGCCGTTTTTAAGGATTTTTCCTTCATAAGGTCTAATTTCAATTACATCACCAGTCTCAAGCTTATTAACCGGTGCTTGAATTGGAAGTGCTCCTGCATCTTCAAGAGTATTAAAGAAAATCGGTGCGATTACCCCTCCGATAACGATTCCGCCTCTTTTTTTATTAGGAACATATGGAATCTCTTCACCGATATGCCAAATTAATGAGTTTGCCGCAGATTTTCTTGAGCTTCCTGTTCCTACCACATCACCTACAAATGCTACAGGAAGACCTGATTTTTTAAGTTCAGCAATTTTATCAAGCGCATCTGGCATTTTTGCTTTTAACATACTAAGTGCGTGAAGCGGAATGTCACTTCTTGTAAATGCTTCGCTTGCTGGGCTTAGGTCGTCTGTGTTTGTCTCACCCGGTACTTTAAATACTACTGCTTTAATTGATTCTGGGAGAGGTTTTTTAGAAGTAAACCACTCAGCATTTGCCCAAGATTCAAGTACTTCTTGTGCATATTTATTTCCAGCTTTTGCAAGCTCTTCTACATCGTGGAATGCATCATATACAAGTAGAATGTTTTTAAGCTGATTTGCAGCTTCTTTTGCAATTTCTTCATCTTCGTGGCTTAATGCGTCAATTAGAGGTTTTACGTTATATCCTCCAAGCATTGTACCAAGAATTTGCACGGCTCTTTTTTTAGAAATTGCAGGAGATGATGTTTTTCCTTGAACTATATCGTTTAAAAATGCAGCTTTTACGTATGCAGCTTCATCAACTCCGGGATTTATATGATTTAAGAATAAATCCATTAAATATTCTTCTTCTGGAATCGGAACCATTTTTAAAAGTTCTACAAGCTCTGCTGCTTGTTTTGCAGTCAGTGGAAGTGGAGGGATACCAAGTTTTGCTCTTTCTTCTGTGTGTTTTTTATACTCTTCAATAAAGCTCATATCGCTTCCTTTTTTATTGAAATTGTAAAATAAAAATTTACGATTTGTTACATTTAAGCTAATCAGCTCTTTTTAAAATGTGTAGAAAAGTTACAAAGAGAGTTTTTAGTGATTAATTTGATATAATTTTATTCAAAAAGGCTAAGCGTGGATTTTAGAAAAATTGCAAAAGAAGTGCTTGAGATTGAAGCAAATGAGCTTTTAAAAGCGGATGTAAGCGGGATAGAAAAAGCGGTTGATATTGCCTATAACACAAAAGGCAAACTGATTGTTACAGGAGTTGGGAAATCAGGGCTTATAGGTAGTAAAATTGCAGCAACTCTTGCAAGTACAGGGACCCCTAGTTTTTTCTTGCACCCAACAGAAGCACTTCACGGTGATTTAGGAATGATTACAAAAGATGATACAGTTTTAGCCATTAGTTACAGCGGAGAGAGTGAGGAGTTAGTCAAAATTTTACCTCATATAAAAAGATTTGATGTGTCTTTAATTGCTATGACAGGAGATAAAAACTCAACTTTGGCTAAATATGCCGATGTGGTTCTGAATATTCATGTAGATAAAGAGGCGTGTCCTTTAAATGTGGCACCTACAAGCTCAACTACTCTAACTCTTGCAATGGGAGATGCGTTAGCTGTTTGTTTAATGAAAAAAAGAAATTTTACAAAAGAGGATTTTGCTTCATTTCATCCAGGAGGAAGTCTTGGTAAAAGGCTTTTTATAAAAGTTAAAGATTTAATGAAAACTTCTTTTCCTGTTGCAGATGAAAATGATTCTTTAAAAGAAGCTATTATTAAAATGACTCAAGGTAAGCTTGGTCATGTTCTATTTTTAGATAATGATAAAATAAAAGCAGTTCTTAGTGACGGAGACCTTAGACGTGCTATGATGAGTGAAGGTTTTGAATTGGAAAAAAAGGCGATTAATTTTGCCACTAAAAATCCAAAAGTAATAAAAGAAGATGTTTTAGCAAGCGATGCACTTAAATTTATGGAAGATAACAAAATTCAGCTTTTACCTGTAGTGGATAAAAACAAAAAAGTAGTAGGTGTTATTCATATTCACGATTTAGTAGAAGCTGGAATAAAATAAAAGGATAGATATGAGATTGAATAAATTTATAAGCCATCATACAACTTATTCAAGACGTGAAGCTGATAAGCTTATTTTTGATGGTAAAGTTAAGATTAATGGTAAAATTGTTACAAACCCTGCGTATGAAGTTCAAACAGGGGATAAGGTTGCGGTTAATGGCAAACCTGTTAAAAAAAGCACAAAATATACCTGTATTGTTTATAATAAACCTAGAGGTGAGCTTGTAACTAAAAAAGACCCAAAAGGAAGAAAAACCATTTATGATTCACTTCCTGCAAAATACAAGCATTTTATTCCGGTAGGAAGATTAGATTTTGCAAGTGAGGGACTTTTGATTTTGACAGATTCTCCAAAAGTTGCACACGCAATGATGAACAGTGACCTGCCAAGGGTTTATAAACTCAGAATCAAAGGCAATATTACTCCTGAGATGGAAAAGGCTATGCAAGAGGGGGTTGAGGTTGGAAGTGAAGGAGCTCATGAAAAAACAACTAAGGAAAAAATAAAGCTTGAGCCGTTTTTAAATTATCAGATTATTAAAAATGATCCAAAATATTCGACATTAAAAGTTGCTATAAAAGAAGGGAAAAACAGGGAACTTAGAAGATTTTTTGCCCATTTCGGAAGAGACGTTCTTGATTTAAAAAGGCTCTCTTACGGATGGGTGGCTCTTAATGCACTGCCTAAAGGGAAAACAAGGTATTTTGATAAAAAAGAATATAAATTGTTAAAAGAATTTTTAAAGGAGAGTGATGCAGACAATAAAAATTAAAACAAACTATAAATCGGAAGTTGTTGATATTACAAAAGATATAAAAGAAGCAGTTATAAAAAGCGGGATAAAAAGTGGTATTGCTACTGTTTTTTGCCCACATTCAACTGCTAGTGTTATCATTTTTGAAAAAAGCGACGCAACATTAAAAAGAGATCTTCTTGGAATGTTAAAAGATATTGTTCCTTTTAGAGACTATAACCATTCAAACGCAAGGGCACATTTAAAAGCAGCATTTCTTAGAAGTAATTTAACTCTTATTGTTGAAAATGCTGAAGTTGTTTTAGGAGAGTGGCAGGGAGTTTATTTGGTTGAATTTGACGGTCCGAGAGAAAGAAAAATTCATATAAAGGTTATAAGTGGTTAGTCCGATTTTAGTTGTAATAGTTTTACTTTTAATTGCACTTAGTTTTAATATACCTTTTGCAAGATTTAAAATTCCTCCTATTATTGGTTATATATTTACGGGGATTATCGTAAGCAATATTTTTCATTTAGATAAACACACAATCGAAATTATTGCCGAGCTTGGAATTGTGTTTTTGATGTTTATGATTGGGCTTGAATTTTCCCCTGAAAAACTAAAATCGATGAAAAAAGAGGTGTTTGGTTTTGGTATTGCCGAAATGAGTATAGTTGGAGGTTTTTTTGGTTTTGTTTTTTGGTGGCTGTTTGATGTTGATATAAGAATTGCTTTAATTATAGGTTCAGCTTTAGCTCTTAGTTCTACTGCTATTGTTTTAAAGCTTTTAAATGAATCTCGTGAAATTTCAAAACCTTATGGTAGGATTGCACTTGGAATTTTACTTTTTCAAGATATAGCAGTAATTCCTATTTTGATTGCTATTTCTATTATTGTAAATAAAGATGCGAATTTAACCCAGCTTGTTTTAAAAACTATTAGCGGGTTTATTGCACTCGGCATTTTTATGTATATTTACGGAAAATATATCGCACCTTTTATAATCTCACACGCTACTAAAACAAAGTCTGATGAAATTTTTATAGCAACTGTTTTGCTTGTAGTTTTGGTAGCAGCGGAAATTGCTCATTTTTTTGGGCTTAGCTACTCACTTGGAGCGTTTCTTGCAGGTATGATTTTGAGTGAGACTAAGTATAAATATCAGATAGAAGCAGACCTTGTGCCTTTTAGAGATATTTTGCTTGGAATTTTCTTTGTATCAGTTGGTCTTATGGTAAATATTGAGTTTGTTATTCACAATATCGGCTCAATTATTTTGATGACTGTTGCTATTATGCTTTTAAAGGCACTTTTGATTTATTTAATGCTAAAATATTTTGTAAAGCATAACCGTATCGCTATAAAAACCGCTTTTATTCTTTCACAGGTTGGTGAGTTTGCGTTTGTAATTTTTGCACTTCTTGGAAAATACAGCTTAGTTGATAACGTGTTGCTTCAAAAGCTTGTCGTTGTAGTTGTTATTTCTATGATTTTAACCCCTTTTATAATCCGTTATATTTATAAAATTGCAGATATTTTTGATAAAGATGTTCAAAACTTTGAAGAGTTTGAAATTGCACCAGCTGAAGTTAGCGGACACATTATTTTAATAGGATATGATAAAATCGGTCAAAGAATTGCAAGGAAACTAACCCGTGCAGGAATTCCTTATGTGGCAATAGATAAACAAATAGAGCTTGTAAAACAGGGGCTTAAAAACGGAGATAACGTAATTTTTGGAAACGCTGCTAATAAAAGGGTGCTTGAGAGTTTAAACGTAGAGGATGCAAGTGCTGTTATAATTACTACTTTAAATGAAGAGCATACCCATTTAATTACCGAAAACCTTCTTGATATTAATCCAAATTTAAATATAATTGTACTTACAGATGATGAAAATGAAAAAGAATTTTATAAAAACCACAATGTTTATGTTGTAGATAAATCAAAAGAACTTGCAGAAAAGTTAATAGAACTTGCACTTAGATGTGAAATAAAAAAATAAATGAAAAAAGGAGACAGTATGATAAAAAAAGCACTTTTTCCGGCTGCAGGATATGGAACAAGATTTTTACCGGCTACAAAGTCGGTTCCTAAAGAGATGTTGCCTGTTGTAAATAAACCTCTTATTCACTATGGGATAAAAGAGTGTATGAATGCCGGGATTTTTGAAATTGGGTTTGTAACGGGTAGAAGTAAAAGGGCAATTGAGGATTATCTTGACCATTCACCTGAACTTGAAGAAAAAATTAGAGGGACGAGCAAAGAGAAGCTTTTAAAAGAGACAATGGAAATGATAGATAAGTGTACTTTTACATATGTAAGACAAAAAGAGATGCTTGGACTTGGTCATGCTGTGCTTACAGGCGAGCCTTTAATAGGTGATAATCCTTTTGCCGTAGTCCTTGCAGATGATTTGTGTGAGGGGGATGTTGTTTCTCAAATGGTAAATTTATATAAAAAATTTAAATGTAGTATTGTTGCTATAGAAGAAGTTCCTAAAAATGAAGTAAATAAATACGGGGTAATAAAAGGTAAAAGAATAGAAGACGGTATATACTTAGTTGAAGATATGGTTGAGAAACCAGATATTAATAAAGCTCCAAGCAATTTAGCAATAATAGGAAGATATATCTTAACCCCTGATATTTTTGATTTATTAAAAGAGACAAAACCTGGAAAAGGGGGAGAAATTCAGCTAACAGACGCTCTTTTAAGGCTTGCAAAAGAAGGAATGGTAATTGCATACAAATTTAAAGGTAAAAGGTTTGATTGTGGAAGTGTAGATGGCTTTATAAAAGCTACTAACTATTTTTATGAAAAAGAGTTTAAAGGAAGTTAATGTGTGGAATTGTGGGGTGTATAGGGATTGAAAATCCCGTTGATTATTTAATAGACGGACTTAAAGAGCTTGAATACAGAGGATATGACAGTGCAGGAATTGCAGTAAAAGACAACAATGAAATAAAAGTAATAAAAGCGGTTGGGAAGCTTAAAAATTTAGAAGATAAAGTCAAAAATGTAAAGTTTTATAATCCTGAATTTGGTATAGGGCATACAAGATGGGCAACCCACGGAAAACCTACTGAAATAAACGCACATCCTCATGTGGGAAAATTCAGTGCAGTTGTTCATAATGGAATAATTGAAAACTATCAGGAAATTAAGAAATTTTTACAAAAAGAAGGGATTGATTTTATCTCTCAAACTGATACTGAGGTAATTGTTAGGCTATTTGAATATTTTTATAATGGTGATAGTTTTGAAGCTTTTAAAAAGACTTTAGAGAAGCTTGAAGGGGCTTATGCTGTTTTGCTCATTACAAATAGTGACAATAAAATATTTTTTGCTAAAAAAGGTTCTCCCTTAATTGTTGCAAAAGGAGAGGGAATTTATTTTGCATCTTCTGATGCTCCTTTAATCGGATATGCAAATAGGGCTCATTATTTAGAAGATGAAGAATGGGGATATGTTAATGAAAATGAAATAATCCTATTTAGAAAAAATGAAAAAATCTCTCCATATTTTAAAGAATTACCTGCAAGCAAAGAATCTGCTAAAAAAGGTGGGTTTAGATTTTATATGGAAAAAGAGATTTATGAACAGTCTGATATTTTAAAAGAGACTACTCTTGGAAGAAATACACCTAATGGAATAAAATTTGATGAGCTTGATAGAAGTTTTTTTGACGGAATTTCCAATATTATTATCTCAGCCTGTGGGACTAGTTATCATGCCGGGCTTGTTGGAAAATATCTGTTAGAAAGAGATGCAAAAATCAGAACAAACGTGGAAGTTGCAAGCGAGCTTAGATACAGAGCCCCACTTCTTACAAAAGATACTTTATTTATTGTAATTTCTCAAAGCGGAGAGACTGCTGATACACTTGAGACACTTAAAATGGCAAAAAAAGCTGGTCTAAAGACTCTTGCTTTATGTAATGTTGATAACTCTTCTATCGTAAGAGAGGCTGATAAAACTATACTTCTTAGAGCCGGAATTGAAAAGGGAGTGGCTTCTACAAAGGCGTTTGCCACTCAGGTTATGACTCTTTGGATGCTTAGTAACTATTTGGCACAAAAAAACGAATATGATGCAATAAATGAAGCAATTGAAGTTACAAAAGTAGATATTTCTTTACATGAAAAAATTAAACGTCTCTCAAAAAGATATCTTCACGGGCATGGATTTTTTTATATAGGAAGGGATATCTTCTTTCCTTTAGCGCTTGAGGGAGCGTTAAAACTTAAAGAAATCAGTTATATTCACGCAGAGGGTTATCCAGCAGGTGAGATGAAACACGGGCCTATTGCTTTGGCTGATGAAGATTTATATGTAGTGGCACTTCTTAGTAAAAATATTTTGTATGAAAAAACAAAATCAAATATAGAAGAACTTGTTGCCCGCGATGCAACTGTACTTACTATTTCAAGCGAATATATAGAAATGACGGATGATTTTGTAAAAATTAATAAAACAAATCATCCTATGGTAGAGTTTTTTGAAATGATGGTAATAACTCAGCTTCTTGCAATGGAAGTTGCTATTAGAATGGGTAATGATGTGGATATGCCAAGAAATTTAGCAAAATCGGTAACGGTTGAATAATTTGGTATAATTTAGTAAAAAGGAGAGATATGTTTGAAAAGCTTGTAGAAAATATAAAAAATTATAAAAAGCCTCTTGCGTTTGGTATAGCAAGGGTTGATTTAGGGCAATTAAATCACGATAAGGTACTTCAGGCGACTTATCCTGTAATAAATTGGAATGAAAACTTTGGAAGTGCCGCTGTTTTTATCAGAAGTCTTATTGAAAACGGAGTTGATATTGATTTTAGTTCAAGTGAATTTGTAGCTCCTGTTACAAAAGAGTTTGTGGATACTGCTTTAAGATATTTTGGAGATGAGCTTGTGGCTGAGGCTGTTGGAGATAAACACAAAAATATTCAGGTATTAAAAGTATTAAAAGATATTTTTGCTGAAGATGATTACGATAACTATAGAATCTGCTTTTTGTTTGAAGATACTAATCCAAAAAGCGTAGAGGCTGTTTATTTAAAACTTTATGCCCTTTCTCAAAGAAAAGTTCCTCTTAGAAGTATTAATCTAAATGGAGCTTTTGGAGTGCTTCATAACTGTGCATGGGTTGGAAACGTTCCTATTGAACTTGATTATTTAAAAGCAAATGAAATTGAACTAAAACTTCGCGATGCTTATCCTGAGGTTGAGTATGTTGATAAATTCCCAAGATACCTCTCACACATAGTTCCGGAAGAAAACATCAGAATTCTTGATACGGCAAAAGTTAGAATGGGTGCTCAACTTGCACCTGGAACTACGGTAATGCCGGGAGCTAGTTATATTAACTTTAACGCAGGAACTGAAGGTCCTGTAATGGTTGAGGGTAGAATATCTTCAAGTGCCGTTGTAAAAGAGGGAGCCGATGTTGGCGGAGGAGCTTCAATTCTTGGAGTTTTATCTGGAACAAACGGAAACCCTGTAACAATTGGAAGAAACACCCTTCTTGGAGCAAATTCTGTTACAGGAATTCCTTTAGGGGACGGATGTATTGTAGATGCTGGAATTGCAGTGCTTGAGGGAACAAAAATCTGGATTAGTGAGGATGAATTTGAAAAAATTAAAGAAGTAAATCCAAATTGGAATGTAGAGTATAAAGAGTATTTTAAAGGTTTAGAACTCGCAGGGCTTAACGGGGTTCATTACAGATTTGACACTACAAAAGGCAGAATGGTTGCGTTTAGAAGCAGACGCGAAGTAAAACTAAATGAAGAGCTTCATTAATTTCCTTTTTGTAAGGAAATTATTTAATAAAGGTATAAGATAATTTTGATATAATTTCAAACTCAAAAAATAATAAAGGACGAAAATGGCTAGAAGATGTGAAATCTGTGGTAAAGGTCCTCAATTTGGAAATAGAGTGAGCCACTCAAACAGAAAAACAAGACATAAATTTGACCCAAACATTCAACATGTAAGAATTGAGATTGACGGGGTTAGAAAAAGAATTAAAATCTGTACAAGCTGTTTAAAAAGCTTAAAAAAATCTGCAGTTTAATTTTCCCCTCTTTTATGGGGTTTTTATGAAACAAAAAACTTTTTCTCAAAAACTTGCCGAATTTTTTCACTGGGAAATATCTGCAAAACCTGAAGTAGATTTGTCTCCTGATATATGGTCTGAGCTCAAACCTTTCAGAACTCCTATTATTTTAACTATTTTAATAATGCTTTTTGGGACCTTAGGGTATATTTGGATAGATAATTTTCCTTTAATGGATGCTATTTATCAAACAGGTATTACATTTACTACCGTTGGTTTTGGGGAAATCAGACCCATTTCACCTGCTGGAAGACTTTTTACCATTTTTCTTATTGTTGCTGGATTTGCCGTTTTTTCTTATGCTGTGGGAATTTTGGTTGAGGTTATTAATAAAGGTCGTCTTATTGCACTGTTTAAGGAGAATAGAATGCTTTATAAAATTGCAAGATTAAAAAATCACATGGTAATTTGTTATCACAATGAATATACAATTGAACTTACAAAAGAGCTAAGACACGCTCATATCCCTTTTGTAGTTGTGTCTCCAGAAGAAAGTCTTGAAGAGATTGCAAAAAAATATAAATATCCGTTTTTTGTAAAAGCAGAGCCTCATACACTGTTAGCTCTTAAAAAATCTCACTTAAGCAGTGCAAAAGGCGTAATTACTTTATCTAAAAACGTACCGGATAACATTGCGGTAATAAGCAGTGTGAGGCTTTATGAGAAGGATTTAAAACGTCATCCTTATTATGTTCTCTCAGTTGCAAACACTGACGAAGAGATTGAAAAACTGCAAAGGCTTGGTGCAAATGAGGTTCTCTCTCCTACAAAACTTATTGCAAAAAGAATGACTGCAATTACGGTTGATCCGGATGTAAAAAATATTTTAGAAGAGTTTGTATATTCAGTTGATACTCCGCTTGATTTAGAAGAGATAACTGTCAGTAAAAAATCTTGGGTTGCTTATAAAAAACTAAAAGAAGCTCATTTAAGAGAGCTTTTTAATGTAACAGTTGTTGGAATAAAAGAAGAAAGCGGAAAGTTTATTCCTATTCCAAAAGGTGATGTAATTATAAAACCGGGAGATGTATTACTTATAATAGGTACAGGCAGAGATATGAAAAAAGCCAGAAAAATAATAAGAAGCACTAAAAAGCCAAAAGAACTTGATTTTATTTAGGAGTGAAGATGTTTAGAATAACGCCAATAGAGAACGGAATTTGTGCAGTTGATGGAATTTATGCAGGAGCTGTAAAGGGTGGATTTAAAAAAGATGATTATGATGTGGGATTTATTAGAAGTCAAGAGCCTTTAGATATTGCTTATCTATTTACGACTAATAAATTTCAAGCAGCTCCTGTTAAGTATGTGCTTAAAAAAGGAATTAAAAAAACTAATTTTATTTTAGCTAATTCAAAAAACGCAAATGCCTTAACGGGTGATGAAGGAATAGAAGATATTGAAGAGATAATGGCGTATTTGAGCGAAAAAGTGAAAGTTGATAATCCTTTAATGAGTTCGACCGGAGTTATTGGGGTTAGGCTTGATAAAGAGAGAATAAAAAAAGCAATTGATAAAATGGATTTTAATGAAAGAAATTCAAACAAGTTTGCAAGAGCAATAATGACGACTGATTCTTTTGAAAAAGAGATAGCATTTGAAGTTGAAGGAGAGTTTGGAAAATTTAGGATAGGAGGGGTTGCTAAGGGTGCTGGGATGATAAATCCTCAAATGGCGACAATGCTCTGTTTTATTACAACAGATGCTGATATTCCTAAGGAGGATATGAGGGAGATTTTAAAAGAAGATAATGAAATTACTTTTAATGCTATAAGTGTTGATGGAGATACTTCTACAAACGATAGTGTATTTTTAATGACTACAAGAAAAGCCCATTATGAAAAAGAAGCTTTTAAAGAAGCGTTAAAACAGGTAATGTTAAAACTTGCACTTGATATTGTAAGAGATGGAGAAGGAGCTACAAAAACGGTTGGATTTGTTGTAACCGGGGCAAAAGATGAAAAAGAGGCAAAAATTGCTGCAAAAGCTCTTACAAATTCACTTCTTGTAAAAACGGCTCTTTTTGGAGAGGACCCTAACTGGGGAAGAATTGCTTCAACAATTGGAGCAAGTGGAGTTGAATGCGATGAGAAAAAACTGAGAATTTCTTTTGAAAATGTGTTGGTATATGATAGAGGAAATATTCTTTTTGATAGTGAAACTGAGAGAAAAGCTAACGAAGTTATGAAAAAAAGAGAATTTAAAATTTATGTTGATTTAGGAATAGGTAAAGGGGCATTTACTGCTTATGGATGTGATTTGAGTTATGAATATGTAAAAATTAATGCAGAATATAGAACTTAAGGCAAAAATTCCCTTGCCTTTTTTATTTTTTTTGCTATAATTTCAAAGACATTCCGGCGTAGCTCAGTCGGTAGAGCAGACGGCTGTTAACCGTCGGGTCGCAGGTTCGAGTCCTGCCGCCGGAGCCATTATAAGTTTGGATTTATAGGTGTTTGACACTTTTTAAATAAGTTATAATTTTGGCAATGTTTTAAAATTTGCTTTCTTGTTAAGCGTATTTAATATTCTAATTTTTAAATCTTGAAAAAGAAAACTTCTTTTGCTAAAATTTCATCGCTTGCCGGCGTAGCTCAGTTGGCTAGAGCAGCTGATTTGTAATCAGCAGGTCGGGGGTTCGAGTCCCTTCGCCGGCTCCACTTAAAACCTTTAAATAATGCTTAAATATCTTTCAATTCCATCTGGTGCAAGTGTTAGCGTTTCTTCTTTTATTTGTTGAGCAGCAAGTATATTTGCAGCAGTGGAAATCCCTCCGTTTATTCCAAGGGATGGTAATTTTTTCATAAATTCAATAGCTTCCTCATCATCTATTAAAATTACGTCATCTATTAAGCTTAAATTTAAAATTTTAGGAATAAATCCGGCTCCTATACCTTGGATTTTGTGAGGTTTTATCGGTAAGTCTTTGTTTTTTAGGGTGTTGTAGATAATGGGTGAGTTTTTTGATTCAACTGCTATTATTTTAACACCAAAAGGTTTTAATATTTTTCCAATTCCTGTTATACTTCCTCCACTTCCAACACTGCATACAAAGTATTTTGTAAATGAAGTTTGATTTAGAATTTCAAGTGCTGTTATTTCTTGGGAAGCCGGGTTTAGAGGATTTTCAAATTGGTTTGCATAATAAGCGTTGTTTTTTATAATATACTCTTTTGCTTCTTTTATAGCATCGCTTATATCTCCATCAGTTAGGATTAAGTTAGCTCCGTAAGCTTTTAAAAGTTTTTGTCTTTCAGTAGAAAAACTTTTTGGCATAAAAATAGTAGGTTTTAGACTGAATTTTTTTGCATAAAAACTAAGAGCTATTCCTGTGTTACCACTTGTAACTTCTACTATTTCTTTATATCCTTTTAAAAAGGCTTCTTTACACATAAAAAGAGCGGGTCTGTCTTTTATGCTTCCGGCCGGGTTTTTATATTCTAATTTTACGGATATGTCTCCTAATTGAAAAACAGGCGTGTTAAACATCTTCTACTCCTTTTAAGAATAAAATTCCAATAGCGCTTGAAATAAGAGAAATTACAAAAAATAAAAATGCCGCCACTACGCCTGTAGCCGGATTTAAATGCAGATATTCAAGACCGTAAAGAAAGGTAAGTTCTCTAAGTCCAACTCCTCCTATAGAAATTGGGATAGCGCTAATTATTGAAGATATAAAAAATAAAATAATAAGGTCTATTAGATGCTCTTTTATTCCAAGAGAAAGTAAAATCGCCAAAAATGAAAGTCCCTGGAGCAACTGAATTATTACAGAATATAAAAAAGGGTAAAAGTCAAATTCCAAAAACAGTGTTTTATGCAGGAAATAAAGTCCAAAAGGCGCTATAACAATTAAAAATCCTATAACCCATACAAATTGCCGAAAAGAAGAAATAAATATAATAATACCTGTTAAAAACATTATCGCAAACAGTCCGGAAATCCTGTCGATAAGGAGCGCTTTTATGATTTTTTTATACCCCTTTTTATATTTTTTTTGGAATTTATACGCTTTATATACCTCTCCCCCTATTCCTCCTGGTAAGATGGTGCTGTAAAACATTCCTACATAATATAGCATAAGCTGTTTTTTAAAGCTTGGAGTTACATTTATGTTTTTTAAGTATATATGAATTCTTAATGTGGATATTATTTGTGATGCGTTATAAAAAATAAAAGCTAAAAAAAGAAATAAAGGATTGTGAAGTTTAATATTTTTTAGCTCATTGATATCCACTTTTTGAAAAATTATATAAAAGGCCGCAAAAATAAAAAGAATTTTTATTAGAAGTTTAATTTTTTTCTTCATGCTTTTCCACTATTTCTTTTATAACGTAAGGTTTTTTACCTTGGCTTTCATAATAAGTTCTTATCATAATTTCTGCTAAAAATCCTGTTGTAATTAATTGAATTCCACCAAGAATAAACATAGTCCCGAGTGTTAAAAGAGGGCGGTTTCCTATATTTTCTCCAAAAAGTTTTAAAACAAAAAGATATAAATCTATTAAAAAACCTATGCTAAACATAATAAACCCTACCGTTCCAAAAAAATGCATTGGTTTTTGTCCAAAACGCTGCATAAATACAAGGTACATTAAATCACTTATTACTTTAAAGGTTCTGTTAAAGCCGTATTTGCTTTTTCCAAATTTTCTTTCATGGTGTTTTACCGGCACTTCTGTAATTTTTGCCCCATACATTTCAGCTAAAATTGGAATAAACCTATGAAGTTCTCCATATAACTGAAGATTTTTTGCTACATCTTTTTTAAATACTTTTAAAGTACATCCGTAATCTGTTATATGAACGCCTGTTACTTTTCTTATTATTTTGTTTGCAATTTTGCTTAAGAATTTTCTGAAAGGCTCATCTTTTCTTTTTGCTCTAATTCCCGCTACGACATCGTAACCTTCGTTTAGTTTTTCTATCATCATAGGAATGTCGCTTGGGTCGTTTTGCAAATCCCCGTCTATTGTGACTATTATATCTCCCTGGGCGACCTCAATACCGGCCGCCATAGCCGATGTTTGACCGTAATTTTTGTTTAGTATTACAAGTTTTGTTTTATCATTCATATGTTTTTTTATCTCTTCTACGGTATTATCCGTACTTCCGTCATCTACTAAAATAAGTTCATAATCAAAATCTTTTAAAGCTTTATCTACTTCTTCAATTAAGTATTTAATATTATCTTCTTCATTCATAAGTGGTACTACCACAGAGATTTTCATTTAAGGCCTTTTTGATAAAATTATATCTAAAAATAGGAATTAAAAATGAAAGCCTTAAAATTTATTTTTGTCTTAGCTTATTCTTTAGTGATTTTATCTTTAACATGGCTTGCTTTTTTGACTCAAAGCGGAAATTTTTATGAAATAGCTCCCGGTATTTATCGTTCTCATCAGTTGTATGAATTTAATATGCCAAAGTTTTATGAAAAATATCATTTTAAAACCGTTCTTAATTTACAAGGTGCAAAACCTGATAAAAAATGGTATCAGTATGAAAAAAATTTTGCTAAAGAGCATAATATAACTCTTATCGACTTTAAAATAAGCGATAAAAAAATACAAAGCATTGAAACTATGAAAAAATTAGTAAAAATTGTAAAAAATGCTAGAAAACCGATTTTAATTCACTGTCGTGCGGGAGCTGACAGAACAGGACTTGTTAGTGCTATTTATCTTTATTCAATAGGTGATAAAAATGCTTCAAAAATGTTAAGTTTTAAATACGGACATATTTCTTTTGGTCCTACAAAAGCTATGGATGAGAGTTTTGAGAAGTTTAAGAGCGGCTTTTAAGCCAAAGGTTTATGCTTAAGTTTTTTACAAAATTAAACTTATGGGCTTTTACTACAAAGCTTCTAAGAGGGGTTTTGTTTAGGTTTTCTAAAAATTTCATAAATTTAAAATCTTTTAAATACTTTTTGTTCCATTCATCTTTATAGTTTAGATTATTTATAATTGAATTTGCAAGAATTTTAGCAGATTTTATCGCATAATAAATACCCTCAAAACTAAGAGGCATTACTTGAGCTGCCGCATCTCCTACAAAATAGATGTTATCTTTTTGAATTGTAATATTTTCTTGCCATGTAGGAATAAAATAGCCTTTTACTTTTGTGTCTATATTTAGGTATTTGCATAAATTTTCAAAACTTTTAGCATCAACGCTTCCTATATGAGATAAATTTTCATGAGGAAACGCCCACCCATAATAATTTCCTCCTAACTCTTTATCAAAAAAGAATTCACACTCTTTAGTTTTGTATTTATCTGTTTTTGTGTAGTGAGTTATTGTTTTTGGAACAGATGGTAAATTTAAGGCTTTTCTTACACTTGAATTTACCCCATCTGCTGCTATTAAAATATCATATTCAAACAAAAACTTTTCTTTGTTTATTTCAATTAGGGCTTTTTTATTCTCAAATTTTTTAAATTTTCCATAAATAAGTTTTGCTCCTGCCTTTTGAGCTAAGTTTCTTAAGTGTTCGTCAAATTCCATTCTTTTTACAATCGCTAAGTTTTTGCCTTTTAGAGGAATTTTGATTTTTTCGTTTTTATAGACCATATAAACTTTATCAAGCAGATGTTTTATCAAGTTTTTATCTAAATCAAATTCATCAAATATCCAAGCTTTAACTCCACCACCACAAGGTTTGTCCCATATTTTATCTTGTATCAAAGTAACATCGTGTTTTTTTGCCAAAAATCTTGCAGCAGTGCTTCCCGCAGGTCCTCCTCCTATTATTAAGATTTTCATTCTCTTTTATCCTTTTTATAGTTAAAAGGTAATTTCTGTTTGTGATTAGGTTTTATTTTTATTAAAGCTATAAGTCCTTTTTTATAAAGGAGTTTGTAGTTAAAGTTTTTAAGTTCTGTAACTTTTGTAAGTACAATATCATCTGTTTTAGGTTTTCTTTTTTCTACAAGCATCTTTGCATAAACATTAAAAGAAGGGGTATTTAATTTATACATTACCACTTTTTTAATATTATGTGCTTTAATATAGTTTGCTGCTTCTTTTACTGGAATTGCCCTTACATTTGCATAAATCCATCCAACATAATTTAAAATAATTATCATTGAAAATCCAAGGATAATAGCTTTTATCTCTTTTGAAAATTTAAATAAAGATAAAAACAAAAGAGTTAACATAACACCAAAATAAAATTTATTAAATAAAGGAAGTAAAGTTATAATAATTACTTTTACTTCATCTTTAGCAAATTTTATATAATCCCTTGCTACAAAAGGAAGAGCAATTAGAATAATTATGAATAAAACCATAGGCAAAGATAGTAAAAATTCACTTTTTATCTCTTTAAAGCTAAGAGCCATAAAAATAAATAGAGGAGTATATCCGTAAATTATATAGTGAGGCAGTTTTGTACCTGAGAGTGAAAAGAAAATAAAAACAAAGAAAAACCAGATACTTCCAAAAAGAATAAAGTCATCTTTTTGTTTTAACCACTCTTTTAGTTTCGTTAAATATTTAATAAAAAGACTTGTCCAGGGTAACAGCCCGATTAATATAACCGGAATGTAATAAAGTATTGAACCTTTGTGTTTTTCAAAACTTGTTTCGAATCTGCTTAGGTTGTGCTTTAGGAAAAAACCTTCAATAAATTTCATTCCCTGTGCTTTAAATTCTAAAAGATACCAAGGAAGTGCTATTAAAGAAAAAATTAAAATTCCTTTTATGTTAAAAGTGTCTTTAAAAAATTTTTTAAAATCTTTTTTTATTATTGAATAAATAAAATAGGTTGCAAGAGGCACTAAAACAGCAATTGGTCCTTTTGTTAAAAATCCAAACCCTATAAAAGCAAAAGTAAAGTAAAGATATTTTTTTATATCACTTTTAATATAAATAAACAGAGAAAACATACTAAGTGTTATAAACATATTTAAAAGACTATCGGCAATTGCTGCTTTTGCAATAAGTCCAATTTGTAAAGCAGTTACCATAAAAAACGAAGCAAAAAGAGCTGTCTTTTCTCCATAAAGCCGTCTTGTAAAAAGATAAATCACCAAAGCCCAGATAGTTGCAGCCACCGCACTAGGCAGGCGAAAGGCAAATTCATTTATTCCAAAAATAGTGACACTCAAAGCCTGAAGCCAGTAAATTAAAATAGGTTTATCAAATCTTAAATTGCCGTTTAGGTATGTGGTTATAAAATCGTGATTTAAAAGCATTTCTCTAGTAGCTTCACTAAAAGCACCTTCATCAAGATTAAAAAGAGGTGTTAATGACAAAGTAAGATAAAAATTAATTAGAATTGCAAGGAAAAGAAAAAATCTTAAGGATTTTTCACTCATAAAAAGCCTTTTTTAAAATTATATCGGAAAAACCCTTATTTTATCTGTGTTTAATCTTTTTCTAAGAGTCTCTTCTATTGCAAAAAGAGTAGCGCCTCCTGCACTGCTGCACGCTGCACATGCTCCTCCGTATCTAATAAATACATGTGTTTCGTCATTATTTGCGTCTCTTACGTCTATGACTTCTGCAAACCCTCCATCAAACGCAAGCATAGGTAAAATATCTTTTTTTAATACTTTTTCTATGGCTTCTATTTTTTCTTTTATGTTCATTTCTTCAAATTTTTTTTCCATTTGAGACCTTTTTTATCTTAATATACCCTAACTACAAATTTTTGTCAAATATAACTCTAAACTTAATCGGTCCGTGTGCTCCAAACACCAAAAAACTTTCAACATCGGCAGTCTTGCTTGGACCTGAGATAAAAACTCCCGGGCTATTAATAAGCTCCATTGCCTCTTGCATAGTTTTTACAAACTTTTTTGGCATTCTTACCACTACCTTTTCGCTTAAAAAAAGCTCTTTTTTATAATCCCTAACCCAAACAGCCCCGTTTTCCATAACTCCAAACTCAGCCTGAGTAACATACCATCCATCCGGAATTTCTTCTAAAACCTCCCCGCCTGCGAGGCGTAAATTTTTAATAAATTCATCCATCTATAAACCTTTTTGGTGGAATAGTAGGAAACTC
>Ga0256838_1000407_pt1 | contig 27056 bp, 30 predicted proteins | sample 4571419metaG_FD_185978 | JGI IMG/M metagenome (GOLD analysis project Ga0256838, IMG submission 185978) | Hydrothermal vent microbial communities from Guaymas Basin, Mexico - 4571-419 | ecosystem: Environmental > Aquatic > Marine > Hydrothermal vents | place: Mexico: Guaymas Basin | collected... | reverse complement strand
TAGAAGATTTGGAAAAAACTTTAAAAAGATACAAAAAAATCCTTAAAAAAGAGGAAAAAGTAAAATATGTTAAAAGAGACCTTTTCAAAAAAATAATTGCGGCATGGATTATAACAGTGCCTGTAGCAGCATTGCTTGCGGCTATGATTTTCTTTATGATTAAGGGTATGATGATATGAATATAGTTTTTATGGGAAGTCCCGATTACGCCGTAAAAATTTTAGATGAATTGGCTAAAAAACATAACATTACTGCCGTTTATACTCAGCCCGACAAACCGGTGGGAAGAAAAAAAATATTGACTCCCACTCCGGTTAAAAAATATGCTCTTGAAAAAGGTTTTGAAGTTTTTACTCCAGGCAGTTTAAAAAATGAAAATCTTAAAAGATTTAATCCTGATTTCATAGTGGTTGCGGCATATGGACTTTTGCTTCCTAAGAATGTTTTAAATACGGCCCCATGTATAAATCTTCATGCTTCGCTTCTTCCTAAATACAGAGGAGCCAGTCCTATTCAAAGTGCTATTTTGAATGGGGATAAATATACAGGTGTTACTTCAATGCTTATGGATGAGGGGCTTGATACGGGAGATATTTTGTGTTGGGATTATACGGAGGTAGGCAAAAAAACAAGTATAGATTTGTTTAATGAGCTGGCTGATATTGCGGCAAAACAGATAATTTATACAATTGATTATTTTTCAAATATAAAACCTCTAAAACAAAGCGATATTTTCGCAACGTATTCTCCTAAAATCAAAAAGCAAGACGGATTTGTGGATTTTAACAGTGCTGAATTAATTGACAGGAAATACAGAGCTTTTCAGCCATGGCCTGGAATTTTTACCCAGAATTTTAAAATAAACGAAATGGAATTAATTGATACCGATTCAAAAAACAAAGCAGGTGAGATTATTGAAATAGATGATGAAGGAGTGATTGTCGGCTGTACTGAAGGTAAAATTAAGCTTATTAAAGTTCAGGTGCCGGGTAAAAAAGAAATCTTTGCCGTTGATTATGTAAATGGAAAAAGATTAAAAACAGGGCAAAATATTTTAGGATGAATATAATATATTTTGAAGAGATAGATTCTACTCAAAAATACCTTTTAAAAAATTTAGATAAATATGAACTTCCTGTATGTATCTGGAGTGATTATCAAACTGACGGCATAGGAAGCAGGGGGAATAAGTGGATAGGAAAAAAAGGAAATCTATTTTTTTCGTTCGCTTATCCCTTAAATTTTTTCAAAAACGTACCTCTTCAGAGTTTTTCCGTATATTTCGGATGGATTTTGAAAAAAACATTAAATGAGTTAGGAAGTAATGTGGTTTTAAAATGGCCAAATGACATATATTTAATTGATGACAAGCCTCTTAAAGCGGGTGGAATTATTACAAGTGTGAAAAATGAAACTCTTGTTTGCGGTATAGGATTGAATACTTCTTTTTCACCATCCGAAGAATTCGGGTGTTTGGATATTAAAATAAAAAATGATAAAATTTTGCAAAACTTTTTTGCAAAACTGGAACAAAAACCTAATTTTGACGAAGTAATTAAAGAATATAAAAAAGAATTTGAAACGACGAAAAAAATATTCGGCATAGAAGGTGAGCTTGATAAAGACGGCGCTTTGATAAAAAACAAAGAAAAGGTGTATTCAAGAAGATGATAGAAGTAATTTCAGTAGCGAATCAAAAGGGTGGGGTCGGTAAAACAACGACAGCCGTTAATCTTGCTGCCAGTTTGGCAATAGCGGATAAAAAAGTATTATTGATTGATGCCGATCCTCAGGCGAATGCAACGTCGTCTCTCGGATTTTATAAGAATGATTATGAATATAATCTCTATCATGTTTTAATAGGTAGTAAAAACATTAATGAAGTAATATTAAACAGTACTCTTCCAACTTTGGATCTCATCCCTTCGAATATCGGACTCGTGGGTATAGAAAGAGAATTTGATTATTTGGACGATAAAGAATTAATTTTAAGAAAAAGAATAAAAGAACTTAATAACGATTATGATTACATAATTATTGATACGCCTCCGACTCTCGGACTTATAACAATAAATGCTTTGAATGCCAGCGATAGTGTTATTATTCCGATCCAGACGGAATTTTTTGCTCTTGAAGGTTTGGCTCAACTTATGAAAACGATAAAACTTTTACAGCATACCACTAATCCAAAACTGAAGATTAAAGGACTTCTTCCTACTATGTATTCAAGTAAGAACAATCTTTCAAAACAGGTTTTAGCAGATATAATAAGACATTTCAGAGAAAAACTTTTTATAGATAGAGAAGGAAATTTTTTAGTGATTCCAAGAAATGTAAGATTAGCTGAAGCACCGAGTTTCGGCAAACCTATTTTGCTTTACGATATAAAAAGTAAAGGTGCGGTTGCTTATGAAATGTTAGCTAAAAAAATTTTGGAGAGTAGCGAATGAAAAGATTAGGGCGCGGTTTAGGTGCTATTTTGGAAGATGCTGAAGCCGGATATCTTAAAGATTTACCTAAGAGCGGAATAAATGAATTGCCTATTGAAAAAATAATTCCGAATCCTTATCAGCCAAGACGCGAATTTGATGAAGAATCCATAAGCGAATTGGCCGAATCAATTAAAAAACACGGGCTTTTACAACCTGTATTGGTCATAAAAGATAAAAAAAACGACAGATTTATTCTTGTAGCTGGTGAAAGAAGACTTAGAGCGAGTAAGAAGCTCGGAAAAGATAAAATAAAAGCGATTGTAGTTGATTACACTCTTGATGATTTAAGAGAATACGCATTGATAGAAAATATTCAAAGAGAAGACTTAAATCCTATAGAAGTTGCTCTTTCCTTATACGAACTTATTAAAAAACACGGCTATACTCATGAAGAACTTGCTAAAAATCTCGGAAAAAGCAGAGCGTATATTACAAATATGTTAAGGGTTTTAAATTTACCTCAAGATATCATTGAAAAAGTCAGAAATAATAAAATATCATTAGGACATGCGAAAGTCCTTGTATCTCTTCCGGAAGAAGAAGCCAGAAAAATTGCTATGGAAATTGAAGAAAAAAATTTAAGTGTAAGAGATACTGAAAAATTAATAAAATCTAAAAAACAGAAAGAAAAAAAAGAAAAAGTTATAAATGACGAACTTGTTGAAATTAGTTATAAATTAAAAAAAATAGGGTTTAAAATCGAGCTTGGCAGTGATTTTATAAAAATTAAGTTCAAAAATGAAACAGATTTGGAAAAATTAAAAAAACTTTTGGAAAATATAAATTAAATTTATGTTAAAATTTCACAAAAAGGAGCTTTGATGTTAGACTTAAATATTGGCTTGATGCTGATAATGGCAGGAATTTTCCTGATAACTATGGTTCTTTTAAAGATTTGGTTGTTTGAACCTCTTGTCAAATTTATGGACGAAAGGGAAAAAAGACTAAAAGAAGAACTTGAAATGATTTCTAAAAACACAGAAGAGACAAAAGAAATCGAAGATGAGATTAAGACTATCTTAAAACTTGCTAGAGAAGATGCTAGAAGAATAGTTGAAGAAGCAAGATTAAAAGCTAGCGAAGAAGCTGAAAAACTTAAAGCTATTAAAGTTAAAGAAATTGAAGAAGCAAAAGAGTCTTTAAGATTGATGCTTGAGAAAGAAAAAGCTGATTTAATTAAAGAACTTTCAAAAGATAAAGATGAAATTAGATCATTAATCGAAAACAAAATAAGGAATGCAGCATGAAAAAGATTTTGCTGATCGGATTGGGAGTTGCGTCACTATTTGCGAGTGAAGCGGTTAGCGGTCATACAGATATCGTTCCAAGAACAATTAACTTTGTTATATTCGTAGCATTATTGTGGTATTTAATTGGGGATAAAATTAAAAGATTTTTTGCCGAAAGAAAAGAAAATATAGCAAAAAGATTTCAAGAGGTTGAAGAAAAATTAAAAGAATCAAAAGAGAGAAAAGAAGCTTTAAAAGCTGAACTAATACAGACAAAACAATTAGCTGAGGAAATTAGACAAAACGCTCAAAAAGAAGCGGAATTAATTGCTGAGAAAATTAAACAGCAAGTTGAAGAAGAAATAGCGTTACTTCAAAAACATTTTGAAGAATTTAAAGAAAATGAAATTAAAAAAGCAAAACAAGAAGCTGTAAAAGCATTTATGGAAGATGTATTAAAAGATGTGCATTTAAGCAGTGAAGAAGCAGCAAAACTTGTATTAAAGGCAGCATAATGATAGTTGAAAAATATGTAAAAGCTCTTTTGGCGGCATTAAACGAAGAGGAAATAGTGGAAGTTTATGAAGCGGTTGCCAGACTTGCTTTAGTTGCAAAAGATCCTAAATTTATTTTATTGGTAAAGTCACCTCTTTTAACGATTGACGAAAAAGTTGAGATTTTAAAAGAATTGGCAGAATGTAAAAATAAAAAATTTGAAAATTTTGTAAGAATTCTGCTTGAGAATAAAAGAATAGACCTGTTAAAAGAGATTTATCAATCTCTTTATGCGGCGGTTTCTAAACATTTCAATACGTACGCAGGTGTAGTTGTCGGTAAAGTCAATGAAAACACTCTAAAGGCAATAGAAGAAAAACTGGCACAGAAATTCGATGCTACTATTAAATTGAAACTTAAAGATGAAGATATCAACGGAATAAAAGTTTTTGTAGATGTTTTAAATGTAGAAGTTTCAGTATTAGAAGATAAAATAAAACAAGATTTATTGAATCAAATATTAAAAGCAATCTAAACGAAAGGAGTATAAGTGGTACAAGAAATTACACAAATAATAAAAGAAAGAATAGAGAACTTTGAACTTAAAGTCGATGTTGAAGAAGTAGGTAAAGTTATCTATTCTGCGGACGGTATAGCTAAGGTTTATGGTCTGACTAACGCAATGGCTGGAGAAATGGTAGAATTTGAAACCGGTGAAAAAGGGTTGGTGTTCAACCTTGAAACAGATAACGTAGGGGTTGTTGTACTTGGTAAAGGTACTGAAATTGTTGAAGGTAGTTCGGTAAAAAGACTTGGAAAATTAATTTCCGTACCTGTAGGTGAGGGCTTGATCGGTAGAGTTGTAAACGCACTGGGTGAACCGATTGACGGTAAAGGTGAAATAGAAGCTGCTGAGTATAGATATGTTGAAGAAAAAGCGCCAGGAATTATGGCGAGAAAATCAGTTCACGAACCGTTACAAACAGGTATTAAAGCTATTGACGCATTAGTTCCAATCGGAAGAGGTCAAAGAGAGCTTATTATTGGGGATAGACAAACAGGTAAAACTACTGTTGCGATCGATACTATTCTTAACCAAAAAGGTCAAGACGTAATTTGTATTTATGTAGCAATAGGACAAAAACAATCAACTGTTGCCAATATTGTAAGAATTCTTGAAGAACACGGAGCTATGGATTATACAATTGTTGTAAACGCAAGTGCTGCTGAAGCGGCATCTCTTAAATTCTTAGCACCTTATTCTGGTGTAACAATGGGTGAATATTTCAGAGATAACGGAAGACACGCTCTTATCGTATATGATGATTTAAGTAAACATGCTGATGCTTACAGAGAAATGTCACTTCTACTTAGAAGACCTCCAGGAAGAGAAGCATATCCAGGGGATGTATTCTATCTACACAGTAGACTTCTTGAAAGAGCGGCAAAACTTAATGATAAACTTGGAGCAGGAAGCTTAACGGCACTTCCGATAATTGAAACAAAAGGTGGTGACGTAGCAGCTTATATTCCGACAAACGTAATTTCAATTACAGACGGTCAGATTTTCCTTGAAACAAACTTATTTAATAAAGGTATTAGACCTGCTATTAACGTTGGTCTTTCAGTATCAAGGGTTGGTGGTGCCGCTCAAATTAAAGCGATGAAACAAGTTGCGGGTACCCTAAGACTTGAACTTGCTCAATATAGAGAACTTGAAGCATTTGCACAATTTGCCAGTGATCTTGACGAAGCAAGTAGAAAACAGCTTGAAAGAGGACAAAGACTTGTTGAGATTCTAAAACAACCAGCTCATCAACCGCTACCTGTTGAAAAACAAGTAGTAATTATTTATGCCGGTACAAGAGGATATTTGGATGATATTCCTGTAAAAGCGGTAAGAAGATTCGAAGAAGAATTATATCCGTTCATCGAAACTAAATATCCACAAATTTTTGAAAATATCAGAACAAAACAAAAAATTGACGAAGAAACTGAAGAGTTACTGAAAAAAGCTTTAGAAGAATTCAAGGCTCAGTTCAATCCAGAAGGATAATTAAATGGCAACTCTAAAAGAATTAAAAAGTAAAATAAGTAGTGTAAAAAACACTCAAAAAACGACACGAGCAATGAAACTCGTGTCTACTGCTAAACTTAAAAGGGCAGAAGAATCATTATTAATGTCGAGAGAATATGCTAAAAAAATTGATGAAGTTATAAAAGAAATTTCATCAAAATTAGCATCTATTAAAGATTCAATTAATTTAAGAGCTTTTGCTCATATAGAAAAGCATGAAAAAGTTGATTTAATTGTCGTAACTGCTGATAAAGGTCTTTGCGGCGGTTTTAATATTCAAACTATTAAAGCGACTTTAGCTAAAATAGAAGAGCTTAAAGAAAAAAAAGTTAAAATTAGACTTAAAGTAATAGGTAAAAAAGCCGTTGAGTATTTTAAATTCGTAGGTATTGAAATGTATGATGAAATAATTGGTTTAAGTTCAGCACCTAATTACGAAAAAGCGGCAGAAATCATTGAGAAATCTTATGAAGATTTTGTAAATGAAGAAATTGATAATATAATTTTAATTTACAACGGTTATGTAAATAAATTAACACAAAAAGTTCATGTAAAAGAACTTCTTCCTGTAGAAGTGGATACGGAGCCGAAAGATGAATTTTTAGAAGTCGAACCTAGTGATGATTATGAAATGATTCTCGAAAGTTTAGTAAAAAAATATCTTGAATATACAATGTATTACACACTTTTAGATTCATTAGCAGGTGAACATAGTGCTAGAATGCAGGCTATGGATGCTGCGACAAATAACGCACAAGAGATGGTTAAACAATTAACTCTTGAATATAACAAAGTAAGACAAGAAAACGTAACTAGAGAGCTTATTGAAATCGTAACAGCTATCGAAGCTATGAAGAAAAAATAAAGGAGTAAAATGGAAGGTAAAGTAATACAAGTTTTAGGTCCTGTTATCGACGTTGAATTCGACGGTGATAAAGTTCCTGAAATAAATGAAGCACTTATCGTAGAGTTTGAAGTAGAAGGTAAAAACAGAAAAGTAGTTCTTGAAGTTGCAGCTCAAATCGGAGATAATATTGTAAGAACAATTGCTATGGATTTAACTGACGGTCTTCAAAGAGGAACAAAAGTAATTGCTACAGGAGGACCGATTAAAGTTCCTGTGGGTGAAGCAGTATTAGGAAGAATCTTTAATGTTACAGGTGATGTTATTGATGAAGGTGAGCCTATTCCAGCTGATGTACCAAGATGGTCAATTCACAGAGATCCACCTCCATTTGAAGAACAATCGACTAAAATGGAAGTATTTGAAACTGGTATTAAAGTTGTAGACCTTTTATGTCCTTATATGAAAGGTGGAAAAACAGGTCTATTCGGTGGTGCCGGAGTTGGTAAAACGGTTATTATTATGGAGCTGATCCACAACGTTGCTTACAAACACAGCGGTTATTCGGTATTTGCCGGAGTTGGTGAAAGAACAAGAGAAGGTAACGACCTTTATCATGAAATGAAAGAATCGGGAGTTCTTGACAAAGTTGCTTTATGTTATGGGCAAATGAACGAACCTCCGGGATGTAGAAATAGAATCGCATTCACAGGTCTTACAATGGCTGAATATTTCAGGGATGAAGAAAACAGAGACGTACTTATGTTTATCGATAATATATTCAGATATGCTCAAGCAGGTGCGGAAATGTCAGCACTTCTTGGAAGAATTCCTAGTGCGGTTGGTTATCAGCCAACATTGGCAACAGAAATGGGAAGACTTCAAGAAAGAATTACATCAACTAAAAACGGTTCTATTACATCTATTCAAGCTGTATACGTACCGGCAGACGACTTAACTGACCCGGCACCGGCAGCAGTTTTTGCACACTTAGACGCAACAACTGTATTAAATAGAAAAATTGCCGAAAAAGGTATTTATCCGGCAGTTGACCCATTGGATTCAACAAGTAGAATTCTTGACCCTCAAATTGTTGGTGAAGAGCATTATAAAGTGGCAAGAGGAGTACAAGAAGTACTTCAAAAATATAAAGATTTACAAGATATTATCGCAATTCTTGGTATGGATGAGCTTAGTGAAGAAGATAAACTAATCGTTCAAAGAGCAAGAAAAATTGAGAAATTCTTATCTCAACCGTTCTTCGTTGCTAAAGTATTTACAGGTGCGGACGGAAGATACGTACCACTTGAAAAAACAATTGAAGGATTTAAAGCTATCCTTGAAGGTAAAGTAGATGATTTACCTGAGAATGCTTTCTATATGGTAGGAGATTTAGACGAGGCAATCGAAAAAGCTAAAAAGATGCAACAAAAGGCTTAAAAATGAAAATTGATATCGTAACTCCTCTTGGGAGAATTTTCCAAGGGGAAATAAAAGAAGCGACTTTTCCTGGGATTGACGGGGAGTTTGGCGTCCTTGACGGTCACGCTCCTCTTGTTACAAACTTAAAGCCTGGTATTATTACTATAAAAAAACAAGACGGTAAAGAAGAAGTTATTGCTATAAATTGGGGATATGTTGAAGTAACTCCTGATCATGTAAACGTATTGGTCGATGGTGCTGTTCCGGTTACAGGAAGTACTGAAAGCGAAATAGCAGAAGCAATTGAAAGAGCGAAAAAACTTATTAAAGAAGCTGCTGATTCTGATGCGTTAGTAGCAGCTGTTGAGGCAAAGATAGAAAGTGCTGCCAGAAATATCTAAAATTCTAAGTAACCCTATAAACATATTAGTTTTAGGGTGGCTTGGAATTTACCTCTTTTTTGTATTTTTTGTATTTATTTACAAATTCATCTCTTTAGTTTCATGGATCAAAAAAGAAGAAGAAGCATTAAATCAACTTTTAATGAGTGATGTTTTTCCTATGACTTCATCATTATACAATTGTCTAGAAAGAGCTGCTAAAAAAAACAAATATTCTTTTAATGCCTGTATTGAAGGGGCTAAGAAAAAAGCTTCAAGCGGACTCACTTTTTTGAGTATTGTAGCATCAACTGCGCCTTTTATAGGACTTTTTGGAACAGTTATCGGAATATTAAATGCTTTTGCCGGAATGAAAAGTGTAACGACAATAAATATGATAGCACCGGCTATTGCTGACGCATTAATAGCTACGGCAATCGGTATTATTGTAGCAGTTCCAGCTTACAGTTTTCATCAAATACTTGCTAAAAAAGTGGAAGATTTAATACTGACACTAAAAATGCAAAGAGATATGTATCTTAGCAAATGAAAAAGCCAGATTTAAACATTACTCCTTTTGTGGATATAATGTTGGTTTTGCTGGCCATTTTAATGGTTTCAGTTACTGTAACAACTTATCAAGAAAAAAATATTAATTTACCTGAAGGCAGCAAAACGACACCGGCTATAAAAAAAGCTACTATAACTATAGTAATTCCTAATTCAAAATATGTAATCGTAAATTCTCAAAAAATGCCTATTGAAAATTTTTTGGAAAATTTTAATTTGAAATACGGCAATTATAATAAAAATTCATTAGTTTATATCGCTGCGGATAAAAATATAAAATACGATACGTTTATGAAAGTATATTCCGGCGTGATAAAAAACGGATTTACTCAAATAGGGCTGTTAACTAAATGAGGTTATTAATTTCTTTTCTTTTGTCTCTTTTAATTTATGCCGTTATTGTTTATTTTTTTATTTTTTTTATAATTCCGAAAAATGAAAAAAAGAAAGAAGTATTAATTCATACCGCAATTATCCCTCAAACAAATATTAAAACTCATCAAATAAATAAGAAAAAATCTATAACAAATAAAGTTGTAAAAAAAATAAAAAAAGTTGAAAAAAAAGTAAAAAAAATAGGTTCTAAAACCAATATAAAAAAAGGCGGAGAAGTCGATTTTAATGACATTTTTAAAAATGTTAAAGCAAATATTGATACTACTCCAGTAAAATTAAAGAAATCAGATGAAATGAGTAGATTCAAAGGAATAAAAAGAGTTGAAAAACTTTTAAAACATGTAAAAAATGTTAATGTAAATGTGGAGTTTGAGAATAAAAGCACATCTAAAATAAGTGACGAAAAAATTAATGAAATAATTAATAAAATCGGTGAAATTTGGTATGATATTTCGATAATACCCGGAGAATATGCTAAAATTAACGTAATCAATCAAAATGGAAAAATTTATGTTACGATTTTAGATAGTAATATAGACCAAACTAAACAAGAAGAATTAATCAACAGGATAAAAAATTTAAATTTCGATGAAAATTTCAATATGAATATTTTATTCCAAACAAAGGTAAACAAATGAAAAGATTAATAGTTACTATTATAATATTTTTTAGTTTTTTATTCTCGAAAGAATATGTAATTACTAAATATATAGAAGATAAACCCATAATAAACGTAACTTTTAAAGGACCGGACCAGGTAAAAAAAATAGTTGATATGGATTTTAAAGTTTTAGACCATTTTGAAATAAACGAAAGTGCTAAATACAGCTTTGATTTTAATTACGATAAAGTCACTAAAACATTAAAAGTTATTTATAAAAAAGACAATCAGCCGTTTTTAATTAAAAAGTACCGTTCTCGAAGTTATGCGTATTTTCCATTTTTGATTCACAGAGCCGTATATGATATCAATGAGTATTTTCAACTGCCGAGCGCTAAATTCTTAATAAGAAAAGTGATTTATTCTCTGCTAACTGCTCCAAAAGAAGCAAGTATTTACCTTAGTGACTATACTTTATCGTATAAAAAAAGAATAATTTCAGGAGGGCTTAATATTTTTCCTAAATGGGCTGATAAGAAACAAACGAAAATTTACTTTACAAAATATGAAAGAACACCTGTATTATATGAATACAATTTATTAACGGGTAAAAAGAAAAAAATATTAAAATCGGTGGGAATTTTAATAGTTTCCGACGTAAAAGATGACAAAATTCTTTTAACTATGGCTCCGGAGGGACAGCCTGACGTATATTTGATGGATTTTAATAATAAAACTATCAAACGAATAACAAAATATCCGGGAATAGACGTAAACGGTAAATTTTGGGAAGATAAAATAGTTTTTGTTTCGGATAGATACGGTCAACCGTATGTTTTCGAAAAAGATTTAAAATCAGGTGTGTTAAGAAGGGTTTTACATCATGGGAAAAATCAAGTAGGAGTGGATGCTTATAATAAAAATTTAGTAATAAGTACAAGGGAGACGGCTAATGCTTTTAAACCCAATACTTTCAATCTTTTTTTAATAAATTCTCAAGATGATTCTTTAAAAAGATTAACGATGAAAGGTCAAAATTCTTATCCTAATTTTTCTGTTGACGGAAGTTCAGTTATGTTTATAAAAAGAGAACATTTTTCGAGTAAAATTGGTATAATACGATTAGGAGAGAATAAGGTTTTTTATTATCCTCTTAGCAAAATGTTGCAATCATTTGACTGGTAAAAAAATATTCAAGGAGAAAAAATGAAAAAAATTGCTTTAATGGCTGGAATAGCGGCATTTTTAATGTTTGCCGGATGTTCAAAACAACCGAATTTAGAAAACGCTCAGCAGCAGCAAACACAGCAAACTGAAGAAGTTGCTACAACAACTCCTACAGAAAATGAAACTGTTAATACTGAGAATGCTCAAGTTGAAGAGCAAAATTTAGAAGCAACTACCGTTACAATTTCAAAAACTCAAAACAATCAGCAATTTGCTAAAAAATTAGCAAGCATCGTAGTGTATTTTGATTTTGATAAATATAACATTAGACCTGATCAGTGGCCTAAAGTTGAAAAGTTAGCCGAACTCATTAAATCAAATCCAAGCAACTATACTGTAAGAATCGAAGGTAACTGTGACGAGTGGGGGACTGAAGAGTATAACTATGCTTTAGGATTAAAAAGAGCAAACAGCGTAAAAAACGCTTTAATTAAACTCGGTGTTGATCCTAAGAAACTAACAGTTATTAGTTATGGGGAGTTAAATCCTGTATGTACGGCTCATGCTAAGTGGTGCTGGAGATTAAACAGAAGAGACAATTTCACATATTTACCATAATTTAGATACAATTCCTAAAAAGGAATTGTATGAAGAAATTATTTCTTTTTTTACCTCTTGTTTTATTAGCTGAAGTTGACCCGTTTAATGCAGGATTGAACTCTGAAATTCCTTATGGACTGACTCCTCAAGAAAAAGCTATACTTCAAAACAAAAAAGATATTAAAAATCTTAAAAATGAAATTTCCGATATTAAATCCAGGCTAAATAAATTAACATTAAAATTGGTCAAGTATGATGAAATTATCAGTAATTTAAATGAAAGACTTTCTGCATTTGACACTATACTTAGTGAAATGGATGCTACAAAAAAAGAGCTTAAACTTTTAAAAGAAGAATATAACGCAACTATAGAAAAAAATAAAAGTTTTGAGGAAAGATTAAAGAAATTAGAAACAAAAGTAGAAACTATTCAAAATAACATGGAAAATATTAAACAAACCATTAAAGAAATGACAAAAATTCAAAATGAAAATTTTCAATACTTAAAAAACGCAATAGATGTCTTGGTAAAAGAAATAAAACATCCTACAAAACAAGCACTAACTCCAGCTACGGCTATGAAAAAAGCAAAGAAATATTTTTTCTCAGGAAAACTTGATAAAGCTAAAGAGTTGTTTTTATTTACGCTTTCAAAAAAATATCTTCCTGCGACGAGTTCTTATTATTTAGGCGAAATTGAATATAAAAAAGGTAATTATGACAAAGCCTTAGCATATTACAAAAAGAGTGTAGAGCTTTATCCTAAAAAAACTTCTTTTACGGAAAGATTACTGTATCATACGGCAATATCTTTTGAAAAAGTTGGAAATAATGATGCTGCTAAGTTGACACTAAAAAAGCTTATAAACGATTATCCAAATTCAAAATATGCTAAGTTAGCAAAAAAAGAGTTGGAAAAATTAAAATAATTTGTTATAATATTTACTTATAACAAATCTCAAAGGAAAAAAATGGCAACAGTTTATGGAATTGAATACACTGTAAAAAATTCAAAAGGTGAAGTAATTGATTCAAATAAAGGACAAGCTCCTTTAGAATTTATTGCAGGAAAAGGACAAATTATACCTGGACTTGAAAAAGAAGTTGAGGGAATGGAAGTCGGAGAAGAAAAAACTGTAACAGTTAAAGCGGAAGAAGCATACGGTCAAAGAAATGAAGAGTGGGTTGAAACATTACCTAGAGATCAATTTGAAGGAATTGAACTTCAAAAAGGAATGACTCTTTACGGACAATCTCCTGACGGACAAACTATTGCGGTTACTGTAAAAGATTTCAATGATAAAGAAGTTGTGATTGATTACAATCATCCATTAGCAGGTGAAGATTTAACATTTGACGTAAAAGTAATAAGTAAAAGAGAAGCTACTCCTGAAGAAGCTTTAACAGGACAAGTTGGAGCTCAAGCTCAAACAGGACATTGCGGTAGCGGAAATTGTGGATGCGGTCATTAAGACCCATCTTTTTTTCTTTATTCACATAAAGTGACTGACTCTGTTGATTTAAATTTAAAAAATTTCATTGGAGGAGATTAACCTCCTCCTACAAAATTTAATGCTTCTACCTTGTCACCTTCATTTAGAGTATATTTATCCCAATCGTCTTTTTTTACTATTTTCATATTAACAGCAACTGCCATCGTTTTATCCAAAACTTTAAGTTCTTGTAAAAGTTTTTTTATAGTTGTGTTTTCTTTTATATTTTTTTCTATGCCATTTATAATTATTTTCATTGATTTTCTCCTACACGGTAATTTCTTTAATATCCCCTATGTCTAAAAATTCTTTATAGATTGATGCTATAAGACTTTTTCTGTTATGTTTTATTTTTTCGTTTTCAACGTTTACCATTACATTATCAAAAAAAGCATCAATTAAAGGTTTCAAAGATACCAGGAAGTCCAGTTTTTTTTCAAGATCCTTAATCTCTTTTACTTTTTTAAATTCTTCCCACAGTTTTTTTTCCTCTTCTTTTTCAAAAAGAGATTCATCAACTTTAATAGAATTTAGGTCAAAATCTTTTACAATATTGGCAACTCTTTTGAAAGTAACCGCTAAATCTTTGAAATCTTCACTTTCTACTATTTTATTTAAAAGTTTGATTTTTTTATCAATTTCTAATAAATTACTTTCTCCGGTTGCCAGGACTGCTCTAATGACCGAAGGATTTACATTATAGAATTTATACAGTCTTTCGAAAATAAATTGAATTATTTTTTCTTCATCTAATCCGGGATAATTTTCTTTTAGATCGTTTATAACTTCTTTTATGTCAATAGGAATTTTGTTTTCAAGAGCTATTTTTATAATATAGTTTGCTGCTCTCCTTAAACCGAATGGATCTTTATTTCCTTTTGGAATTTTTCCTATACTGAAAAGCCCCATTAAAGTATCAAGATTTCTTGAAATGTTTAAAATGGCTGAAACGTCATTTGATGCGCGGTCGGTGTATTGTTCTTTTATCGCTGTGGCTATTTCTTCGTCTATTCCTTGATGTTTAGCATAGTAATATCCCATAATACCTTGAAGTTCAGTAAATTCATAAACCATTTCGGTTAGTAAATCTGCTTTTGCAAGGTTGATTGCTTTATTGATTTTTTCCGTATTTTTATTATATTTTTTAGCTAAATATTCACCTATTTTTTCTTCTCTTTTTACTTTATCATATACGCTTCCCAGGTTATCCATATAAACGATATCTTTTAGACCTTCAATACTTAAACCGTTTTTCAAGTCGTTTTCATAGAAAAATAAGGCATCACTTAGTCTGGCTCTTAGTACTTTTTCGTTACCTTTAATAATTTTGCTAAAATCATCCGTATAAGCGTTGCTGACTACAACAAATGCATTAGTAAGCTCGCCGTTTTTATATACCGGAAAATATCTTTGGTGCTCTTTCATGCTTGTAATAATAACCTCAGGAGGAAGAACTAAAAATTTCTCATCAAATCTACCAAGAAGAGGAGTAGGGTATTCCGTAATAGCGATAATCTCAGCGAGTAATTCTTCATCTATTTCAACTTTTACGTTGTTTTCATCTTCTATTTTTTTAATACCATCAAGTATTCTTTTTTTTCTTTCATCTTGAAAAAGAATCACACCTTTTTTATCAAGTTGGCAAAAATAATTGCCTACGAAATCAACGAAAATTTTTTCTTTGAAAATTCTATGCGGCATAGTGTAATTACTTGAAGTTACACAGTATTTATTAAATGTTATAGCCTCGTCTTCCAACATGCATAAAATCCATCTGACAGGTCTTATAAATTCGGCCTCACAAGTACCCCATTTCATTGTTTTACCGAAATTAAGGCTATTTAACCATTCTTCAATCATATCAGGTAAAATTTCTTTTGATTCTTTACCGGGTATTGTTGTTTTATAATATAAAAATTCTTGACTTCCTTTTGTTTTATATGTAACTTTTTCAGGAGAAATACCGCATTTTTTGGCAAAACCTTCCAATGCTTTTGGATTCTTTTCCACTATTGCTTTTGGAGCACCCCATATTTCTTGTACTTTATCAGGTTGTTTTAATGGAAATTCTCTATGCCAAAGAGTAAGTCTTCTTGGAGTGTAATAAAAATCAAAACCAACTTTTAGATTATATTTTTCTAAAATATTCAACCATTTTTTTTCAATATTAGGGAGTTCTTTTAGTAAAGGAATAGCCGGAAGTTCTTCTACTCCGATTTCTATTAATAAAGGTTTAAGCATAAAGTTCCTTTTTTGTTGCAATTTTATCAAAAAAAGATTTATAATACAGGGGCAGGGTATTATGTTAAACATTTTATTTTTTTGCCGATGTAAGTTATAATAAGTTGCGAGGAGAAAAGATGAAAAAATTAATCTTTATGATTTTAGGGGGTGTAATTATGTTTGCTATGAGTTTATCTTCGCCTGATTTTAAAGAAAAAATTTCTATTGAACAAGTTTATCCTGCGTGCGGTGGATTAAATATTTCTCCTGAGCTTTTTTGGGATGATATACCTGAGGGGACAAAGTCTTTGGCAATTACCATGTTTGATCCGGATGCTCCCACAGACCATGGATGGTGGCATTGGATAGTTGTAAATATTCCTGTAAATGTCACACATTTTCCAAAAAATGCCGGAAATCCTACTAATGAATACTTTGTTGATTTAGGTTATCAAACGGTTAATGATTATGGTGAAATAGGATATGGCGGACCGTGTCCTCCTCCTGGACCACCTCACAGATACATTATTACCGTGTATGCGCTTGATGTTCCGGGCTTTGAAGTGGAAAGAGAAGTACCGCCTCAGATAATTACAAAAGCGATTCAAGAACATGCTATTGGCTCTGCGTCAATTATGGGGTATTATCAAAGAGGATGGAAATGAAAAAAATTTTTTTTTTCATTTCTTTTTTCTCCATTTTATTAGCGAGTGATTTTAAGTTACTTTTAAATAAAATTGAGAAAAAAGATGATCTTTCTCAAAAAACCAAAATGGAAAGCAGCGGTATTTCGTATGTTATTACGAGATATCAGCTTGAAATGATGCAAGCAAAGACATTAATCGATGTTTTAAAAAACACTATTATAGGATATGCTGAAAGCCGATATGGGATTGTTGATCCTTGGCATAGTGTTTATATACCTTATAGCAGTTTCGGTGTTAGGATATTTTTAGATAATCAAGAGATAGGTGTAGGACAATATGATAATGCTCTTTTTTTGCTGTCTAAAATAGACATATCATTTGTAGATCATATAGAAATTTATTATATGACGCCTTCTTATTCTCTTACCAATGAACCTGCTTACATAATTATAAAAATGTTTACCAAAGATGCTAAACGTTATGAAGGGCTTAGAATTGCCGGAAGTTATGGTACATATAAAACAAATATTGAAGCATTAGACTACGCAAAACCTGATGCTTTTAAAAAGCATTCTTTTTTTTTCATTTATCAAGAACGGAACTAAATCACGAAAAATATAAGATTAAATCTTCGATAATAAGTAGAGATTCTATCTCAAAACATTTTCTTTTTACGGCTTATAATCAAGATACGAGATATTTACTAACTGGAATAGTTTATAACCAGGACGGTTTTTTGGGACTTAGTTTAGATGGTAATATCAAAACTTCAAAAATTTATTCAAATCTTTTACATTTTGGAATTGATACAAAAAAAGACAATTACAAAATCAAATATACTTTTGATTATACTAGAGATAAGTCAAAATTTGTAGAAAATGACAGTGGCATTCTTTTTTTTAATACTACAACGTTTGAACCTATTTATAGTGTATATATAACCGATTATGCTTATATAAATTCATTAAAAATTTTATTCAAGCATAATAATGAAAAGAATAAATGGGTTTTAGGTGCAGGATACAGAAATAAAATAATGGAATTTGATAAAATAGTTATAAATAAAATTAAACGAAATTATCAAGGTGATAAAAGAGAAGATATCGTTAATCTCTTTGCTGAAAATAATTATCAATATGAAAGAAATGCTATATTTTCCATTGGTTCTTCAATTTCAAAATATTTTGCACAAAATAACACTCATTTTCTAAAACAATTTAAAACAGGGCATACATATTTATTTAATAAAAAGAATATATTAAAAATTTTTTACCAGCATATTGAGTTTTTGACGGGTACTTATTTAAATTCAACTCTTTTTAAAGAGAAAAAACAAAAACCTCAAAAAACTGATGTTTTAATAGGTAAATATAAAAAATATATAAATAATTCTGATTGCATAGAATTTATCGGAATGCTTTCTCGTACTAAAAATATTTTAAGAGCTACTCAAAAAGGATTTAAATATTCAGACAAATATGCGCCTATAAAAATTATAAATATCAGATATCATAAAAACTATCAATATATTAATGATTTTATTTTTGAATTTAGTCATATGTATTTTAAAAAACTAGGTATAAAAAATTATGACAGGCTGATTGTTTTAAATACCCACCGCTATAAAAAATTTGAATTTTTTGAAAATATCATATATAGAAAAAGCAAGTTTAGTGGTTATTATAAAGAGGGCACAGATTTAAGCTTAGGTATAAAATATAATATAAATGATAATTTAAACATAGGATTTAAAGCAAATAACCTGTTAAACGAAAGATATGAAGCGGGTTATCCTTTAGTGAATTTTTTTACGAAGGGATACAAACTTTTAACTACTCCGCTGATTGAACGTTCCGTACTATTTACTGTGGAGTATATGTTTTGAAAAAAATCTTACTACTTTTTATAAGCTTGGGGATTTTGTTGGCATTTTCTAATGAGGAGAGGTTTTTATTTGAAAGATTGTTTCAAAGTCTTTTTAATAAAAAAATTATAAAAATATATACAAATAAAGAAGGTGCAAAGCTTATAAAAAAAAGCAGAATTTTAAAAATAGTTTTTACATGTGATAAAGCCGATTTGATTTTAGGTATTGTTGATATTAATTGTTCTAAACCTGTTTTTGTCTTGAATTACTATATCTATAAAAATAATTCTAATGTATTAGGAGCGTTTTATTGGAGAAAAGGAAGGCCGCAGCTTAGGCTTAGAAAAAATATTATAAAAAAATATAAACTTAATTTAAGTAAAGATTTTGAGGATTTTTTGGAATGAAAGAATTTAAACGTTCTGTTTTTATTATGATATTGTTACTTTTTACGATAATTTTTTCAAGTGCTTTTTATTTTAGTGTTTTTTCTAAAACTCAGACGGATTTAAAAAAGGAGACATTTAAATATTTATTAAATGAAGTGATAGATATTTCGAAAAATATAGAAAATTACAATAAGGGAATGGGAGATTTTAAGACGGTTTTAAAAAATAATCCTCTTATTCGAACAAATTATAATAATTTTTTAAATACATTTATTACTGCGAATTTAAAAAATATATTTATAGTTTATAAAGATAAGAATTCTAAATTTTTCAAGGTTCTGGCAGACGGCAGTAAAAATCCGCTTGACAGGTTTGAGTTTGATGAAAAATTCGAACCTAGATTTAAAAATAAGTGGTATGAAGTTTTACGAAATAAAAAACCTATTTATTTTAGAAATTCAATTGAAGGAATTTGGTATACGTTTTTATATCCGGTAATTAAAGATTCTAAGGTTGTTGATTATATTATTGTTATTGATTTTTCCACAAAGCCCGTGTTATTTATTGAAAAAAATCTTAAAAGTCTTAGAAAATTGTTTATGTCGTATGTAGCGATTATTATATGGATTATAATAGTTCTTGCTGGATTTATTTTTTATGATTTAAGAAGAGAAAATGAAATGAAAAAACTTTTAAAGAAAGTTCAGGAATTTAATTTGTCTCTTCAAAAAAAGGTAAATGAAGAGGTTCAAAAAAGCAGAGAAAAAGACAAGCAGTTGATTTTACAGTCACGTCTGGCTTTAATGGGAGAATTATTAAGCATGATAGCTCATCAATGGAGGCAACCTCTTAATGTTATAGCGGGAGTGGTTAATAACATGCAGCTTGATTTGGAATTTGACGAAATTGATAAGAAAAAATTAAAAGAATATAATGAAAAATTAAAAAACACTATAAAATATTTAAGTCAAACAATTGATGATTTTAGAAAATTTTACAGAGAAGACAAGCAAAAAGAATTATGTGATGTCAATGAATTAATAGAAGAAGTAGTAAATATGATAAAGCCTTCAATAAACAATAAAAAAATAGGTTTAAAATTAAAACTGAATTGTAAAAAACCTGTGAAAGTTCTTAAGAATGAATTTAAACAGGTAATATTGAATATCATTAAAAATGCAGAAGATATTTTAATCGAAAGAGAAATAAAAAATCCATATATAATAATAAAAACTTTTGAATGTGATAATAAATGCGTCATAGAGATAAACGATAATGGAGGCGGTGTCGCTTTACAAATAAAAGATGAGATTTTTAAGCCTTATTTTACTACTAAAGATGAAAAAAACGGTACGGGGCTTGGATTATATATGAGTAAAAATATAATAGAAAAACGGTTAAATGGAGTCTTGTCAGTTTATAATAATGAAAACGGCGCCGTATTTCGAATAGAATTAGAGGTGGAAGATGAATATAAAAGAGATCAGGGAAACAACTAAAGAATTGACTGCTTTGTTTGTTGAAGATAATAAAGCGGCACGAGAGGAGTTATGTGACACTTTTAAAAGATTTTTTAAAAGTGTTGATTGTGCGAGTAACGGATTAGAGGGACTGGAGTTATTTAATCAAAATAATTACGACTTGGTGATTACAGATATTTATATGTCGGCAATGAACGGGCTTGAGATGTTAAAAGAGATAAAAAAATTAAAAAAAGATACTTATACTTTACTTACTACGGCTTATAATGAAGCCGAATATTATTTAGAAGCCATTAAAATAGGAGTGGACGGTTTTATTTTAAAACCTATAGAACTTGATCAGCTTTTATCCGTTTTTGAAAAAATAATACAAAAACAGCGATTAAGAAAAAAAATTAAAAATTTTTATTCGCTTTTAGCGCAATATCAACAAGTAGTGGATAACAGTGCGATAGTATGTAAAATAAATACTCGCGGAATAATAACTTATATCAATGATGAATTCGTTAATTATTTAAAATATTCTCCTGATGAAATTTTAGGTAAAAGATTTTTAATACTCCAAAAAAATATTCATGAACATTATATGAAAAATATTTTAAAAGATGCTCTTAATGAAAATAAAGTTTGGAGAGGTATTTTGAAATTAAAGGATAAAAACGAAAATATTATCTATATAAAAGCAGCAGTAAAAGGTATATATGAAAATGGAATCTTAAAGGAATTTATTTTTATAGGTTATGATATTTCTGAAATAATGAAGCCTAAAAAATTTCTTTTAGATTATATTTCTAATCATCCAAACCCTGTATTGGTTTTATGTCAGATTGAAAATTTTGAAAATTTAAGAAATCTATTTGGTGAAAAACTCACGGAAGAAATTGAAAATAAATTTGAAAATATATTAAAATCGAAAATTCCTAATGATATTGAAGAAGTGTATAATCTTGAAAACGGTGTTTTCGGTTTGGTATTTGATAAAACGAATAAAAATGATTGTGATTCTTTTATCGAGAGAATAAAAAAAACCCAACAAGAAATAAATAATACATCTCTTGAAATAAATGGTTTAAAATATGACATATCTTTATTAATCAGTGTAGCAAAGGGTAAAGAGTGTTTTGAAAACGCAAGATACGGCCTTGAAGTCTTAAAAAAAGAAAAAAGAACGTTTATAATTGCGGACGGATTGGTTCAAAAAGCGAAAAAAAGAGCACAAAATAACTTAAAAGTTTTACATATATTAAAGAATGCTATTTCAAATAATGAGATAATATGTGCTTATCAGCCGATAGTGGATAATAAAACTAAAAAAATAGTAAAATATGAAACTCTTGTTAGAATAAAAAGAGGAAACGTTTTAATTCCTCCGGGCGAGTTTTTAAACGTGGCGAAAAAAGGAAGTTTTTATTCTCAGCTTACGAAAATAATAATTTCTCAAAGTATAGAAAAATTAAAGAGTATTTCGAATGTAAGTATAAATATCTCTGAAATTGATATTGAAAAAGAAAGTACGAGAAATTATATTTATGATGTTCTTCATGAAAATCACAATATTGCTAACAGAATTACATTCGAACTTTTAGAAGATGAAGAAATTTCTCATTATGATGAACTTGAAGAATTTATTAATAATATAAAAGAATTGGGAGTTAAAATCGCTATTGATGATTTTGGGAGCGGGTATTCTAATTTTTACAGACTGAAAAAATACAAACCCGATTTTTTAAAAATAGACGGTACTCTTATAAAAGATATTACCCATAATGGATTTTCGGCCAGTATAGTTAAAACTATAGTGGAATTTGCTAAAGAAAATAATATAAAAACAATCGCAGAATATGTTGAAAATGAAGAAATTTATAAAAAAGTGGCAAGTTTGGAAGTGGATTATTCACAAGGTTATTATTTTGGAAAGCCTTCTATTATTTAGTATAATGATACTAAAAAGAGTGCCTAATGGATGTCTTTATAAAGGAAATAGTAGTCAAATCCGAGGATATAGATTTTAACGGGCATGTAAATAATCTCAAATATCTCGAATGGATGATAAATACTGCTATGGAGCATTCGGCTAAAAACGGATTTGACGAAGAGTTTTATAAAAAAGAAGGTTCTACATGGTTTGCGAAATCTCATAAAATAGAATATAAAAAACCGGCTTTTGAGGGTGAAAAATTAACAATAAAAACATGGATAGATTCCATTAAAAGGGTAATAGCCGTAAGAAAATATGAGATTTATAAAAATAATGATCTTATAGCAAAAGGAGAAAGCGAATGGGTTTTTGTTGATTCAAAAACTCATCGTCCGAAACGTATCCCGCAAGAAATTATTAAAAATTTTTTAGAAACTCCAAAATCCCTTTCATAATATCTTTAGGACTCGGAGGGCATCCGGGGATGTAATAATCGATTTTTAAATCATTTCCTTTTATGGCGTAAGTTTTTTCAAAAACGCCCAAATCTTTAGTACAATCTCCTATTGCAATTACCCATTTCGGACTTGGCATCTGATTGTAGCAGTCAATTGCGTGGTGGTACATATTCATAGTCATAACTCCGCTTAAAAACATTACATCGGCATGTCTTGGACTTGCTACGAAATGAATACCAAGCCTTTCAAGGTCGTAATAAGGATTGCTAAGGGCGTTACATTCAGCTTCACACGCATTACAGCTTCCGCTGTCTACCATTCTAATAGCAAGACTTCCTGCAAAATGTTTTTTGACTTTGTCTTTTATCTTTTTTTTAATCTCTTCAAGTTCCCTGTCAAATTCCAAATTTTCGGTTATTATCCCAGTTTTGAGTCTTTTTTCCCAAAATCTAAGCATTTTTCAGTCCTTTATAAATCATTTCCCGCATAGCTCAAATCAAAACTTTTGTTAATAAGCGGAAAATCTGCGATAATGTCTTTATAAATTGTCGTATGAAATGCCTGCCAGTTTATGTGCGAAGGGTCGCGAACGTAAAATCTATCAACAACCCCGTTTTTGATTTTCATATACATAAAAAGTTCTCCAATAGAGCTCTCCACAAAACTCGTATATTCGCCGTCTTTAAACTCATTAAGTGTTAATTTTTTGTTTTTGTCCGTTTTAAAATTTTTAATCATTTCAATGGAGTTTAGCACTTCTTTGATTCTTACTTTAAACCTGTCTGTGACTTCGCCTTTTTTACCAAGCTGCATTTCATATCCGAAATTTTTGTAAAAAGAGTTGTCTCTCACGTCAAGTTTAATGCCGCTGGCTCTTGCCGCTACACCTACAACTCCGTATTTGAGAGCTTTTTCTTTGCTTAAAGCTCCTGTGGTATTAAATCTGTCCCAAAGACTAGCAATATCGTCCGTCCACTCTTCAAAAAACTCAACTTCTTTTTTCAGGTAATTTACAAAATCAATCAACGCTTGGTAATCAATTTCAACTTCTTTTTTTATCGCTCCAAATCCGAATCTGTGCCCCGTTATTTTTGCCATAACCCTTCTTGCCTCTTCTGAGAGCTTGCTCATGAAAGCAAGGGCCGGGGCAAATCCTGCGTCGTTTGGTATGAAACCAAGGTCGGTTAAATGATGAATAATTCTCTCAAGCTCAAGCAGTGTGAAATATTTTTGCTTTAGGGAGTTTGGAATTTCACTCTCATTTGCCTGAGCAAGAATATCCATAAAAGCAATCTGATAGGCTATGCTTTCATTCCCGCTTATTCTCTCAACTATTTTTTTAATATCTTTTGGATTTTTGCCCTCAACCATCTTTTCAATTCCGCGGTATTTGTAATAGTGCCTTACTTCAAGATGAAGTATCTCTTCACCGGCTTGTGAAAAGTGAAAATGACCGGGTTCTATAATTCCTGTGTGAATGGGACCTACAGGTACTACAAAAGTGCTCTCACCTTCAATTTCTTCATATTTATAAGGTTTAAATACACTAAAATCAATCTCTTTTTTATTAAAATCCTTTCTTAATGGATAGATATGTTTTGGAAATCTTTCATGTTTTACAAGAGGCCTTGTATCAAACGCCCCGTCAAATTCTATGCCGAATTCATCTTTGATTTTTCTCTCCATCCAAATGGCCGCCGGATATTTTGGCATAAGGGATTTAACGAGAGGGTTTTTCTTATCTGCGATTTGTCTTTTTGTTTCTTTGTCAAAAACATCTATTATTTCAAAATGCTCTAAATTATCAAGCGCAAATCTTGCTATCAGTCTCATTTCATAATCCCTTCTATAAATTCAAAACTTTGAGGAAGTAAAAGAAGTGCGGTTGAAATAAAAAGAATCAATATGGCAACTATTTCGCTTTTATATATTTTTTTTTCTTTTTCTGTGCCGGTATATAGCATGTCCTGATAAATATGGACGAATCTGTAAAAAATAATGCTTAAAAGTAAAAGCAAAATTATAATTCCTCCAATCATCAAAAAGAAATAGTTTGAATCCTTAGCTACATCTATCATTGCTTTAAATCCGTATATTTCACTGAAAAACATCGGACTTGGAGGCAGGGATATGATTCCTAAAAACATAGCGGCAATCATAAAAGCTGCGAATTTATTTATGTTTTTAAGCGTACCTTTAAAAATGTATTTTTTGTTTTGTTCTAAAATCTGTGAGCTTATAAAAAGAGCCGGTTTCATAAAAGCGTGTGCTGCAAAATGAAGCAGTGCCGCAAAATATCCGCCGCTTATCCAAAAAAGGGCGATAAGCCCCATATGCTCAATGCCTGAGAGTGAGAAAAGACGCACGAAATCTTTTGCCCTGTAAATAAGAAAACTTACAAAAAAGAGGGTAATTAAAATATATGTGTAGCCTATGCCGATGAGGTGGGAGTAGTTTATGTTTTTTTCAATTTCACTGAATCTGAAAAATCCTAATATTATGGCGCTTTCGAGTATTCCGCTAAAAAGCGCTCCCACCTGATAAATCGATGCCCTTTCAATATCCGCTAACCATAAATTCATTGGAAAAAATCCCATTTTAATAAACATTCCGATAATTACAAATAAAAACCCAAGCTCAAAAAGGTAATCGTTTATTTTTTTGGTATTGTGTATAAATGCGTAAAAATTCATAGCCTCTTCGCCCAAGGCGCCTTTGCTTGATGCGTATATTAAGATTATTCCAAAAAGAATTAGCGAAATAGCAATAGCTCCCACTATTAAATATCTCCAGGCTTCGATATTCGCTTCTTTACTTACTTTTACCTTAATCATATAGACGGTTGAGAGTGTTGCAAATTCAAGTCCCACCCAGTAAAGTCCAATGTTATTTGAAAGAATTGAAATGATAATTCCTATCCAAAATACCGCAAAGAATCTGTAAAATCTTTTAATCGATTTTTCTTTTAAATTTATCCTTTTTGGCAAATCTATCATAGATACGAAAACTGCCACCGCCACTATTGAAGAGACGGAAAGTATAAAGCCTGATAGTTTATCGACAAAAAAGTATTCGTTTACAAACGGATGTGTGATTGTGTAAATTACTCCGAAAAATATTGTAGAAGCTATAAAAGCCATTAAAGTTCTGCTTATTTTAAAATAACTCAATATAAAAATCAAAGCAGGCGGGATAAAAAGAAATTCCATTTATTCTCCTTGATATTTAAAAAGTAAATTAATAATCAAAATAAACATCATCAAATCAAAAAATATTCCAAGCTCTATAAGCATAGGCATTCCGTTAGTGGATACTATTCCAAGCAGAAAAAGGGCGTTTTCCATAAATAAAAAGCCGACGATTTTGGCAATCATTCTTTTGTGTTCCATTATCAAAAGCAAAGAGAGAAAAAGTGAGCTTATTGAAATCGCCACAAAATTAGGGTGTGTTGAAAATGTTTTTAATACGGGAGTGATGAGGTAATAGGTAAATACCAATACAACCGGTACTAAAATGGTAAGGTATTGGATTTTGATAATCGGGGTTATGTCCCTTGAAATTTTAAAGCGGAAAGTGATTTTTTTAAGTACAAGCGGAATTATTAAAAATTTTACGACTATTGTGACAATACCCATAATGACAAGTTCGGTTAAGTTATAAATTTTTCCCATAACTATGCCTATTAGCCCTAAGATTAAAGAATTTATACCATACCATAAATAGAGCCTGAAAAGGCGGTTTGTAAAAAGAGAGGTAATCAAAGTTGCCGTAAAAAAGCCTATTAAAACGTTTATCATTTTATTCTCCTACCACATAATAGATAAATAATGACAAAAATCCGAAAATTATTGCCATTCCAAGGAGATTTGGGACTTTAAAAAGTCTGAGTTTCGCCGTATTTACTTCAATAAGAGCTACGGCGATTGAAACCAAAATAAGTTTTGCGATAAACACCAAAACAGCCAAACACCAGCATAGATTAACTCCAAACGGTAAAAAAAGACTTACAAAAAGAGTGGCAAAAACAGCGAATTTTAAAGCGCCTGCCGTCTCTATAAGAGCCAAATCCGCCCCGCTTGATTCGAGTATCATAGCTTCGTGTACCATTGTAAGCTCAAGGTGTGTTTCGGGATTGTCAACCGGGATTCTTCCGTTTTCAGCAATTAAAATAATAAAAAAACTGATTGCCGCCAATATAAAACTTGCGGCGTGATTTATATCGAAATGAGTGTTTAAGTTTAATACGGCTTCACTGATACCTATGCTTTTTCCGATAAGTGAAATGGAAAAAACAGTCAAAATCATAG
>Ga0256838_1000406_pt1 | contig 27069 bp, 27 predicted proteins | sample 4571419metaG_FD_185978 | JGI IMG/M metagenome (GOLD analysis project Ga0256838, IMG submission 185978) | Hydrothermal vent microbial communities from Guaymas Basin, Mexico - 4571-419 | ecosystem: Environmental > Aquatic > Marine > Hydrothermal vents | place: Mexico: Guaymas Basin | collected... | reverse complement strand
TATAAAATCGGCAGATCTATTAATAGGCACTCACGCCCTTTTATATCAAAACCTGCCGAAACTCAACGTCATTATGGTTGACGAACAACACAGATTCGGAACCAAACAAAGAGCGCTTCTTGAGAAGTTGGTAAGTGATTCAAAAACTCTTCCTCACTATTTTCAGTTCAGCGCAACCCCTATTCCAAGAACACAGGCTCTTATTATGAGCAGTTTTGTAAAAGTTTCCTTAATAAAAGAACTTCCATTTATTAAAGATATAGAAACTAAAATAATTTCAAAAGAAGATTTTAAAGAACTTATCGCACATATTCAAAAAGAGATAAACGCAGACAACCAAATCGTAATAGTTTACCCGCTTGTAGAAGAATCTCAAAATTTCGAATATCAAAGCATAGAAGAAGGAAAAAATTTTTGGCTTAAATATTTCGACAAAGTATATATAACCCATGGAAAAGATAAAAACAAAGAAGATATTTTGGTGGAATTCAGGGAAAAAGGAAATATTTTAATAACAACAACCGTAATCGAAGTCGGAATTTCTCTTCCAAAACTGACAACTATAGTAATTGTGGGAGCTGAAAGACTAGGACTAGCCACTTTACATCAGCTTAGAGGAAGAGTGGGAAGATACGGACAAAAGGGATACTGCTTTTTATACACAAACGATAAAAACAATAAAAGACTACAGGCTTTTGCTTCTACGCTTGACGGGTTTAAAATAGCAGAACTTGATTTAAAATTTAGAAAATCGGGGGATTTACTCGATGGAAAAATACAAAGCGGCGAGAGTTTTAAATATTTTGATGAAGGTAGGGATATAGCTATACTTGAAGATGTTAAAAGATATTTAGAACATTTACATATACCCTCTTAGTTGATATGTAATATCCCCTGCTCCAAAACCTATTACAAGACCTTTATTAATTATTTTAAGTATTTTATCTTTATTTATTAACATAACATTATTACCATCAACTTTAACCCTCTCAACGAACTGAGGATTATGTTTTGCAAAATATTTTTCAAAATCAATTTCTATTTTTTCTTCCCCGGCTGCCCAAACCGGTAAAATTATCAACTCATCCGCTTCGTTAAAACACTCGACAAATCCTTCAAGATTATCAACTGTTCTACTATATTTATGAGGTTGCCAAATAACGGTAACTTTACCGATACCGTTTAACTTAGCGTATTCTTTTGCAGAATGTAATGTCGCTTTAATTTCAGTTGGATGATGTCCGTAATCATCTATAAGCACAAAATCATCTGTATGTCTTAAAATATCAAATCTTTTTTTTATACCCGCATAATTTTTAATATTTTCAGCAATTTCGTCCAAATTCAAAAACTCGCTTGCCGCTTCAATAGCAAGCATTGCATCAAGCACTAAATACTCTCCAAAGCCGTAAACTTCAAACTCCCTGGATTTATATTCAAAAATAGTTTTTGGAAGAGAATTTCTTATTTCATATCTTATATATTTAGCTTCGTTTAAATATACTTTTTTCATAGGTAAATCAAGCTTTTTTATAAACTCGTCATCTCCGTTAACCACTCTTAATTTGGCTTTTTTCAAAAACTCTTCATAGTGAGAGTAAAATTTTTGAAGATTATGGCTGTAAAATTCCATATGCTCAGGCTCCGTATTGGTTACAACGGCGATAAAAGGATTAGAATCAACAAAACTTCCGTCGCTCTCATCCGCTTCAAAAACCAAAAGTTCGCTTCTTTTTACCCTTGCGTTACTTTTAAATTCTTTACTTTCAGCCCCTATCAAGGCATTGGCGTCTTTTAAAATGGATGCTAAAATAGCGGTAGTGGTGCTTTTTCCATGAGCCCCGCATACGGAAATTACTTTTTTATCATTTACTATAAAAGGCAAAAACTCCCTTCTGCTATAAGTTTTTATACCCTTTTTTTTTGCCGCCTTAATTTCAGGATTATCCTCTTTTACCACAGCCGTATAAACTACCGCATCCGGATTTTTAATATTTTCCTCTTTTTGAGGAATAAAAACTTCTATACCCTCTTTGCGTAAAGAAGAAGTAAGAGAAGTTTCATATATATCGCTGCCGCTTACCCTGTATCCGTTTTGATGAAGATACCTGGCAATGGCACTAAGACCTATACCGCCTATTCCGACAAAATGAACGTTATGCATCTTTGCTGAACTCTTTTTTAAACTTATCCCTATATTTTATAACAAGTTCGTCTATTTTATCGTCAAAATCTGCAAAAAATACATCTTTGTAAACTTTTTCGTTATTTACATATTTTTCAAAAAACTTATCAAGACTAAGTCCTGCGAGCATTCCTATTACAAACATTGAAAACATCTCTTTTAATTTTTCATCATCAACAAGATATACCATATCATATCCAACCTCTTTAGCTTCATCAACGGCACCCTCATCCCAAAGCTCAAGCATATATTCAAACATTGCCCTCACAGCGGCCGCTTCTTCAGGGTTATTTACATCAAGAGTGGTTTTGCTTTCTATTTTTTTATTGATAATATCAAACGTCTCTTTTAATATTTCCCTAAAAACCTCATTAATCTGTTCCTCTTGATTTTGGTGAATCAACCTGTCAAGTTCTTCATATTTACTGACTAAACTCATAATAACTCCTTAATAATTTTTAACGCTTTTCTTGTTTTATCTTCATCATATACAAGGGCAATTCTAACATACCCCTCTCCCTGTCCTTTTCTTCCCATAAAACGCCCGGGCATTACCTTAACCCCTCTTTTATACGCTTTTTTTGTAAATTCCAAATCATCCCCTACTTCAAGCCATATGTAAAATGTGGCTTTTGGAGGTTTAATACCTAAAATTTCTTTTGCTATTTCAAAATTTTTTTTATATTTTTCCCTAAAAGGCTTAACATGTTCATCATCGTCCCAGGCAACAGCCGCCGCATATTGTAAAGGAAGAGGAGAAGCACATCCTACATACGTTCTAAACTGTAAATATTTTTTAAGTATTTTACTATCGCCTGCTATATACCCGCTTCTAAGCCCGGGGGCAGAGCTTCTTTTTGAGATAGAATTTATGGCTAAAACATTTTTGAAATTTTTATTCCCCACATTTAATGCGGCTTCTAAAATACTAGGAGGTTTTTCCTCAAAATAGAGCTCGCTGTAACATTCATCGCTCAAAATCACCGCATTTTTCTTTAAGGCGTATTCCACCCACTCGCTTAATTCATCCAAATCCATAACACTGGCCGTAGGATTATTAGGAGAATTTAAAATAATAAAATCTTCATCCCCATCAAGCTGAGAAAGAGCATTTTTAAAACCGTTTTCTTTTATTAAAGGCATATAGTTTATTTTACTTCCAGCCGCAATCGCCGCACCTTCGTAAATCTGATAAAAAGGATTGGGAAAAGCGGTTTTTTTGGGTTTTAAAAAAAGAGGAAAATTAAATAAAAGCTCCCTGGTACCAAAAGACGGCAAAAGCTCGTCTTTTTTAAGTTCAATTCCGTATCTTCTTTTTACAAATTTTCTTTGGGCCTCTTTTAAAACCTCTTCTCCCGCCGTTTTTGGATATTTATTTAAAAGTTTAGCATTTTGACACAGTGTATCTTGAATAAATTTAGGGGTTTCAAACTGAGGCTCTCCTATAGTCAAAGAAATAACCTCATCGGGATGAGGTATGTTTTGCAAAAGCTCGTTTAATTTCTCAAAAGGATATTTTTCAAACATTATTCACTCCGCAAGAGCAAGTTCTATTTTAAATCCGCTTTGAGAGAGAACTTTTACTTTTATTTTCTGTCCTTCTTCAAAATCATCCGGTCTTTTTCCGTTAAGTTTACTTACATGTAAAAGCCCTTCCACATCCGGGGCAATTTCTACAAACATTCCAAAAGGCACTATTCTTTTAATAGTCCCTTCTATTATTTCGCCCACTTTAAATTCAGGGATTTTAGGGGTATCGTCTTTACAAATAACATTTAAAATATAATCTTTTGCCGCATGCATATCGTCATAATTTTCACCGTATATCTTAACTTTTCCGGTTTCCCTGTCGAGGTCTATTGTAATCCCGAATTTGGCGATAATTTCTTTTACGGTTTTTCCCGCCGTTCCTATAATATCTATAATTTTATCAGGTTCGACTTTAAAGCTGACGCTTTTTGGAAGAACCTCTTCGTTATATTTTATTTCTTTCGCCGCTTTTTCCATCAGTTCAAGTATAAACGCCCTGGCATCCCTTGCCTGATATAAAGCCTCTTTTAAAATCTCAAGACTGATTCCGCCAAGTTTTATATCCATCTGCATAGCGGTAATTCCATCAAACGTTCCGGCAACTTTAAAATCCATATCCCCGTCATGGTCTTCAAGCCCCATAATATCCGTTAAAATAGCGTATTTATCACCTTCGCTCACAAGTCCCATAGCAATTCCCGCCGCAAGTTTAAGAAGCGGTACCTTTGCCGCTTTTAAAGCAAGTGACGAAGCACAGACGGTGGCCATGGAACTACTTCCGTTACTTTCAAGAATTTCGCTAACCACCCTTACCGTTTCATCAAATTCAGGGTCTAAAAGAGGTTCTATCGCCCGTTTGGCAAGATTTCCGTGTCCTAGCTCACGTCTGCTAGGAGGTCCTAGTCTTACCGCTTCACCTACGGCAAACGCAGGGAAGTTATAATGAAGCATAAATTTTTCAAGTTTTTCTTCTTTATCCGTCAAGTTCGCATAAACCTGAGCATCCATATCTCCGCCTCTTGTAGCTACGGCCAGAGCCTGGGTTTGCCCTCTTGTAAACAGACAGCTTCCGTGAGCTCTTGGTAAAACGTTTGTTTCAATGGTAATTGGTCTTATTTCGTCCAGTTTTCTGCCATCGGCTCTTATTCCCTCATACAAAATCATACCTCTTACAATTTCCCTTTTTACCTCTTTAACCGCTTTTAAAATAGCCTCAAAATTTTCTTCTTCTTCCAAAGCCTTGGCAATTTTTCTGGCAAACTGTTTTAAAAGATAGTCTCTTTCGCTTTTACTTAAATGCTTAATAATTTCTCTTAGCTCATCGGCATATTTTTCTTTTATCAGTTTAATATAAGGCGTTAAATCAACTTCTTTTCTCTCTTCAAATTCAATCTTAGGTTTTACGAAACTTTGAAGAGCTTCTTCATAAACCTTGGCTCCTTCTTTTATCTTTTCCTGAGCCTGTTTTAAAATTTCAACCAGTTCATCTTCCACTATTTCATTAATACGGTATTTTACAACCGTATTTTCTATAGGGGCACCATCAAGCATTACATCTTCAACAGGAATAATTTCAATTTCTTCTTGCCCCTGGGATGCGTATTCAATCATTAACAGTTCATCCTTCGTACCGGTTACAAAAAGATTAAAATCGCCTTTTTCAAGTTCAGATAACGTAGGATTGAATATTATTTTTCCGTCTATTCTTGTAACTCTTATTCCATGAACCATTTTAGCAAAAGGAAGACTGCTCATATACATACAAGCGGCAGCCGCGTTCATTGCTGCAACCTGCAAATCGCTATCCTCATCAGCGCTTAAAGCCATTATAGTAATAATAGTATCATATCCGTACTCTCTTGGAAAAAGAGGTCTTAAACTCCTATCTACTATTCTAGCCGTTAATGTTTCGAAATCTCCGGGTTTTTGTTCTCTTTTTACAAATCCGGCAGGAATCTTTCCTACCGCATACGCCCTTTCAACATACTGAACAGCCAAAGGAACAAAGTCCTCTTCAATAACTTCATCTGGATTATACGTAAGAGTGGCAAGCATTACGGTATTCCCCTCCTGCCACCAAATGGAACTGTCAGCCTGTCTGGCCACTTTATTTAAAACAAGTTTTTGTTCTTTCCCGTTTATTTTTATATCTACTTCACAACTCATTTATACTCCTTAAAATAAAAATCTGTAGAAACATAATCTTCTATTACCTTAACAAAAAAAGTATTATCCACTATCTTTTCAACCATTTCGGCTGTTTCTTTAGCAATTACGGGTATAGCTACGTTTATAGACGCTACTTTTTTATTAATGCAACTTTTAACGGCGCATAAAAGGGTAAGTCCCGTACTCGCACCCTCATCCACCAGTAAAACATTTCTATCTTCAAGTGAAATTATACCCTCTCCCGCCCTGATTTGGTGTATATCTTCTAAAATTTTCTCTTCATAAACCCTTTGTATCTCTCCAAAAAGATAATCGTCCGTAATTTCAAAACTCTCTATAAGTTCCTGAATCAAAATATAATCCCTCGTTTCGCTTATGGCTGCAAGAGAAGTATCTTTATTAATAGGGGATTTCACCTCTTCTATAAAAAGAAAATCACCCTCAAGCATTCCGTTTCTAAGAGCTATTTCCCTTGCGTAAAAAACTCCTCTTTTACTAACTGAAAGAACAACGCAGTCCCTTATAATATCTTTATCTATAACGTCTAAAAGTCTATTTAAAGCTTCTTCCCTTGTTTCAAAAATCATACTCACACCCTAAATTTTTTTAAAAATTCACCGGGATACTGTTTTAATATTTCATCTTCACTGAAAGTAAACTTAAAATTATTCACATAATCCCTCAAGACCCCATAAGCCCAGTTTATTCTAGCCATTTCTTCATCATCTCCGCCTTTATCGGAATGAAATTTTTTAGCTTTTTGCCTGTATTTTACATTTATATCTTTCATACTGCTTAAAGGAGGGACTTCCAATATTCTGCAGGCTTCTTTAATTTCATCTATTTTAGAAACGATGTCGCACCTCCGCTTATAATCGTTTTTAAATCGTTATCTTTAAATTTAACACCTATTCCAAAAAAGAAACTTCTAGCTTCAGAATTTAAAATATTGTCAACCCCGGCTAAAAATTCCAGATGTTTTAAATATAAATATCTGGCTTTAAAATTCATATGCGGATTATCTCCCCTTACATCGTTTTCACTGTTAAAATCATAAATTTCGGCACTTAATTTCACCCTGTCTTTATCGGCAAAATAATCAACTCCGACTCCTCCGGTACTTTCTATAATACCTCCTCTTATTAAAAAGTTGTCGTATCTTTTTCCTATCTGGGCGTTTAGATATGTTTTTGAAGAATCGTCATCAGGATTTTTTTTATTTGAATAATCCTTTCTTGAGGTAAATCCTAAAATATAATATTTTGTAGGATTAGGCAAATAAGCTATATTGGCGTTGGTTACAAAATCGCTATCCTTGCTTAAAAAATAACTGTTTATATCAACCATAATCTGAGATTTTTGCGCATTTGATAAAAACTGGTCTATTTTTTTGAAACTTTCGCTTCCATTGCCAAAAAATTCACCCGCTTTAGTCAGTGCTAGAGAAATTTTTTCTTTATTTTTTTCAAGAACTTCATTAGCGTTTTTTCCTACTTTAACATACTCATTTATAAGTTCGGGGGTTTTTTTATCCAATACCTCAGCCAGATGGTTTACTCTTTTTAAAATCTCAGGAAGCTTTGATTTTAAAGAATCCCCGGCTTCCTTATAAGAATTTATCAATTTATTTGCATTATCAAAGACTTTAGGCAGTTTCTTGCCCGCTTCTTTATATTCAACCAATAATTCATTTGCGTTTTTTAAAATTTCGGGCAGTTTTGCATCCGTTTTTGCCAAAATGGAATTTAACTTAACACTGGCTTCTTTTAAATTATTCATAACTTCTTTAATCTTATTTTTATCCAAAGCAGAATTTACTTTTTTAATAACATTTCTTATATCGTTTACAGCCAAATTGACATTATTCATAATTTCATCCAAAGAAGCGGTTTTTAAATAAGAATCAATCGTATCTCCAGGCGAATAATATTCAAAAGAATCTGAAGGGATTATTTTTAAAAATTTTCCTCCAAGCATATTGTCCTGAGCAATAGTAACTTTCGAACCAACCGGTATTTTTACGTCTTTTTTAATTATTAAGGTAAGCTTAACCCCTTTGCTTGAAAGATTCATTTTATCAACTATACCTATATCCACCCCTCTTAGCTTTACCTTTGATTTTTTAGTTATGCCGCTTGCGTCTGCGACTATAGCATAAAGAGTATAACCTTTATGCTTTATCGTTTCCAAAGATTTTATCTGAAACGTTAGAAAAAAAAGGGATATCAACCCAAGCAATACAAATATTCCCACTTTAATTTCCGTTTTCATTCTTTCCCTTTAATTTGAAATAACTGTTGAACTCCTCCTAGAGGATAAAGATTTATCATAAAATTTACTGTATAATCATCCCTGTATGAAATACCGCTTTCTTTTAATACAGGGTTTCTTGTTTTCTTTATGTTTAAATCATATTGCCAACATTTTTTATTAAGCCTTACCCCAAGTAAAAAATATTTTACATATTTATTTAACATATCATAATTATACTCAAAATACAGCTTTTTATAGTTTATTTTTTTCTCCGCCCTGAAAATATAGTTCCTAGCTGCTTCTGTTATATCCGTTTGAGCCTGATACAGATTGGACAGCTTAAAATAATACTCTCCTATATTCGTAGAAGCTTCGACATAATTATAAACCACTTTATATAAATCCCAAGAGTATTTTAACGTATCTTTTAGAGTAAGTCCCTCTTTTAGCACCGTAATGTCATTATATAAATCGGTTTTTTTCTTTACATCCAAATCGTAACTCTGTTTTAAAGTATGCTCTATATAAAAATCTGGATTTTCAAAAATTTCAAAAACCCCCATTTCTATATTGTTATTAACTTTCGTATATCGTAAATATTTTTGAGTATCCGAAATTTTAGAAATATTTTTAATATTTAAGATAATATAAGGGTCTATGGAATGAAAATAAGAATTTGTCTTTTTAGCAAGGGATGTAAAAAATTTTATACTGCTGTAAGACTGAAAAAAATATTCGGGGGAATTAAAATATGTATTTGCGGAAATATAGTTTATAGTCTGAGTAAGTTTTAATTTTAAATAATCATCAAAAAACCTAAAATTTAAACTTAAAGGCGCTAAAATATTAAAAAGATAATATTTTTGGGCGCTTTTAGAATAATAATTATAAAAATTAATATCAAACGAATTTAATAAAAATCCGAAATCTTCTTTTTCAAATTTATGAAAATTAAACTGTGGAAGAATCTGCAGCGTATCGTCGTTTGACTTTTTAGTCGTATCTATAAAATACTTGGCATACAATCCGAAAATATAATCGTTATTTATATTTTTTATATAATTTATTTTGGAAGTGATAAGTTTATCCACCAGATAAGAGGTATCAAAAGCGTAATTATAAGCATTTAAATAAAAATAATCGACATCCTTAGCATACTTCAAACTAACATATAATTCGTCATCTTCAAACACCCTGCTTCTTTTATATAAAACGGAATATCCGTAGTGATTGGTATATGCCAAATCGTTTTCTTCAACATATTCGGACTTATCCTTAAACCCTCCAAATTCTATTTCACCATAAGAATAAGGAGAATCTACAAATCTCAATTTATTATAAATCCCATATCCCCTAAGAGTCCTTATAGTAGGTGTTATTTCAAAATCCGCCTTCTCTCCCAAAACAAAATAGACAGGCTGAGAGTATAAAAACCCTTCTTTATTGGATATCCCAAATACAGGTTTTAAAAGACCGCTTCTTCTGCGTTTATCAAAAGAAGTATAATAAAAAGGCATATATAAAACGGGGGTTTGGTTAAGATAAAGAATTATATTATAAAGCTTTAAAGACTTTTTCTTCTTATTATAAAAAGCCTTTTTTGAAAGTAAAAACCAATCAGGATTTTCAACACAACAGCTTGAAAATTGAATGTCTTTTAAAGCAAAAACGCCCTTTTTTAATTTTCCCTCTTTACTTTTAAACCAAACATCGCTTTTAGAATCATATAAAAACAATTCTTTAAACTCAAAATGCTCTTTTGAAAAAATTTCTATTTTATCGGCAAGTATTTTTTCATCATTATAAAAAATCACCACATCTTTTTTTAAAACGGCTTTTTTATTGTCAATTATTACGCCCTCTTTGGCCTGAATAAATATACCTTTATAAACAATCACAGGATTTTTAATTATAATGGTATTATTTATCTCTTTTACTTCAGCCCCGTAAATATTGACATCTGAAAACAAAAAAGAGAATAAAACAAAAAAAAGACTAATTATCCTCAATAACAACACATCTCCCTACTATATCATGAATTGCCCTGTTTAAGGGGTCTACCACGGCATAAAGCATTCCGAGATAAAAAAACATCTCATCAAAATTTCTCATTATACTTCTTATTAAAGAATTGATAACAGATGGATTGTCAAAAGTGTTTTCATCCACCACTCTTATTTTTACAATCATCTTGCCAACCGTTTTACCGTATAAAAAAACAAAAATCCAATGATAAAGAGTATAAGCCAAAAAAATATATACAAAAAGTTTATCTACTAAAATTATTGCCTCTTCATACGTTTTAGCAGACGAAAAAAGGTCCCAAAAAGATAAAACTACTAAAAAAGAGATTAAAAAATCGTCTATACTCATCGCAATTACTCTTTTTATTAAAGAAGCGGGCTTAAGCCCTTCTCTTTCAATCTTATTTAGAATTTCTTCGCTCTTCACTCTTATCCTCTTTTGGCAATTGCCTGATACGCTATATCTTTTCTATATTTTTTTCCGTCAAAATGAACTTTATCCACAATTTTATAAGCTTCGTCTCTGGCTTTTTCAACATCTTTTCCAAACCCGACACAAACAAGCACCCTTCCGCCTGTGGCCATAAGTTTCCCCTCAATTTTTTTAACGCCGGCATACGCTATATATCCGTTGCAATCACTTAAATCGTCCACTTTTATCTCCGCAGGTTCACTGCTGCCGTACGGATAGTTTTTAGAAGCGCAAACCACTCCCACAGCCACCATATCTTTAATTTTAACGTCTATCTTGTCAAGCTGTTTTGTAGCAGCGTTTTTTAACATATCATAAACGCTGCTGTCAATAAGAGCCATAAGCTCTTCGCATTCAGGGTCTCCGAATCTGACGTTATATTCAAGTACATACGGTTCATTATCTACAATCATAAGCCCTATAAACAATACCCCCTCAAACGGAGCCCCTTCTTCGCGCATACCATTAAGGGTCGGTTTTATAATTCTTCTCTTTACTTTTTCATAAAGTTCCGGCGTAGCAAGAGGTGTTGGCGCATATGCACCCATACCTCCCGTATTTGGGCCTTTATCTCCGTCAAGTAGTCTTTTGTGGTCTTGAGCCGCCGGAAGCAAAACAAAATCCTCCCCATCACAGATAGCAAACATACTAAGCTCATATCCGTCTAAAAATTCTTCCACTATTACTTTTTTACCGGCATCCCCAAAAGCCTTTCCGCTGAGCATATCCTCAACCGTTTTTTTAGCTTCGTCTTTACTTTCGGCAATTATAACGCCTTTTCCGGCACAAAGCCCGTCGGCTTTTACTACTATTGGAAGTTTATCCATAGAATCTATAAAGTCAAAAGCTTCCTCTTTATTATCCGTTTCGATATATCTGGCAGTCGGAATATTATATTTTTTTAAAAAATTTTTCATATAAACTTTACTTCCTTCAAGCTGGGCGGCTTTGGAAGAAGGTCCGAAAATTGTAAGTCCGTGTTTTTTAAATACGTCCACTATTCCTTTTACCAAAGGGTCTTCCGGCCCTACGACTGTAAGGTCGATTTTATTCTCTTTTGCCCATTTGGCAAGTTCTTCAAAATCGTTAATATCTATATTAGTGGCAAACTCTTCAGTAGCGCCGTTTCCGGGGGCATAAAAAATTTCCGCTTCGTCTTTCATAAAATATCCGATACTGTACTCTCTTCCACCGCTTCCGATTATTAAAACTTTTTTCTTCATTTTACGCCTTTTTTACGAAATTATATCAAATTATGTTTTTAAACTAACCCCCGTTACAATAGCGTAAATCCAAGGCCAAATCAAAATAAGTATAATTAAAACGGCTATTATCACATAAGTTATTTTTGGTTTCGCCCTTTTTTTCATACATTCGATATCCGTATTAAACTCCCCGCAGTAATCTATATCCCTGCCGAGTTTATTAAGATAAAGAAAATAGTAACAAAAGCCGCTGAGTAAAGAATTGGTAAAAATAATAACAGCCAATACCAATAGAGGATGAAGCTTAGCATAAGCCATAAGATAACCAACCATCAAAGAAACCACCAATACCGCCATAGCCTCTATAGCCATTCTTCTGTACAGAAGATAAAACCACCCGAAAATAAAAGCCCATAGGTTAAATTTAGGTTTGCATTTTCCAAGCCCGTTATCCTGCATAATCTCATTGAAAATTTTTTCATCTTTAGCCGAAAGGTTATAATAGCTCTCCTTTAATATTTTCATAAATTTTTCTTTCATGCTCTTCCCTTAATAAACGTCTTATAATAATCCCACAATGCCAGTAAAAGAGAACCTATAACAGGGGAAAACAATAAAGATATAATCAAAAACACCCAATGGTTGTATCCAAGCCTGTAAGCGAGATAGGCCACCACAACCGATAATACAATTACGTTTATCAAAAACATTAAGCTCATTTAAGCCCTTTTTTAGTTAAAATTATATTTAAAAAAGGCTGATTATGAAAATAAAAGTGCCAAAAAGCTTTGATTTAAACGTTAAAAATTCCGAAAGCGTTGCAAGAATAGCCGCTTCTGCAAAAAACGGGGGAGTTGAAGCCGCTTTAATGATACCAAAACACAAACCCATTTTTGACAAACTTCACCTGGCTTACAATTTAAAAAGGGCAAATGAAGAAAACTTTAACCTTTTTGTAGCGATTGAAGGAATACATGAAGGTAAACTTAGCGAAATCTCTATTCTTAAAAATAAAGGCGCAAGCGCTATTTTTATAAATTCGGATGAAGATATGAATCTGATAAAAAGAGTTTTCGAATATGCCGAATTTCTAGACATTCCGGTTTTTGTGGACTGTAACAACAAATCTTTAAGCCAAGGGGTTATGAACGACAGCGAAATAGCATACCATATGGGAGTTAGCGGAATTCCAAGTTATGCCGAAAGTATAGAAGTAGCAAAAATTTTAGAACTGACCAATCACTTTAAGGCAAAAGTGGTGTTTCAAAGTATTACGACAAAAGAATCCCTGGAAATCCTAAAAAACAGACCCTCTCACACTTATATTGATGTGTGTATAGACAATTTATATTTTACCGATGAGAATTTACAAAATTTCAATACCCTTTTTAAAACGTTTCCGCCTTTAAGAAGCGAGGAAGATAAAGAAGCTCTGCTTAACGCATGTAAAAACGAAGAAATTGATTTCATATCTTCCAATCATATAGCAACAAACCAAAAAGACATACCGTTTGAAGAAGCGGATTTTGGAATCAGCAAACTCGATATATTTACACAGTTAGCTTATTCACTGCCTCTTCCTGCAGAAACGGTAACAAAACTGGTATCTACAAATCCGGCAAAACTTTTTAATATACAAATTAAAGAATTTGTAGAACTAGAAAAGGGAGAATTTAAAGTAAATACCGAAACTTTTGCCAGTAAAGGAAAAAACTGTCCTTATTCTTTATTAAAAAGAAAAATCATTTAGCCTACTCAAATCAATCTTCTTAAACCCACTTTATTTACTTTTCTTTTTTTTTCTGATATAATTAATTTAATATTAAGAGAAGTAAAAGGAGTTTTTTATGAAATATTATGAACCGCTTGGAGATGGAAAAATAAAATGTCTTCTTTGCCGCCACCACTGCGTACTTAAAGATGGACAAGTAGGCATTTGTGGCGTCAATATGAATAAAAACGGAGAACTTGTAAACCTTGTTTACGGACATCCTTCAAGCATAAACGTAGACCCTATAGAAAAAAAACCTCTGTTTCATTTCATACCTGGAAGTGATGTTTTATCGTTTGGGACTGTAGGATGTAATTTTAAATGTCCGTTTTGCCAAAACTGGCAAATAGCCCATACAAACAAAGTAAACGATTCCATTTATGTAAGTCCGGAACAAATGGTAAATCTGGCTTTACAATACAACTGTAAATCAATAGCCTATACGTACAACGAACCTAGTATTTTTTACCCTTATGCCAGAGATGTTGGAGTATTAGCAAAAGAAAAAGGAGTTAAAAACGTTTTTGTTACAAACGGATTTGAAAGCGTTTATGAAATAGAAGATATGAAAAACTGGGTTGATGCCTGTAATGTTGATTTAAAAAGCTTTAAACCCGAATATTATAAAAAAGTCTTAAAAGGAAAACTTGAAGATGTTTTAGATACCATTCAAAGACTGCATAACGTTGGAATCTGGCAGGAAATTACGACTCTTATAGTACCCGGAGATAACGACAGTGAAGAAGAATTAACTCAAATAGCAGAATTTATAGCCGGAGTCGGAAAAGAGATTCCATGGCATATTACAAGATTCCATCCCGATTATAAAGTAACGGATAAACCCCCAACTCCTATGGAAACAATGCTAAAAGCATACGAAATAGGAAAAAAAGCCGGGTTAAAATATGTTTATTTAGGAAACGTAGCAACTCCTGTAGTTACGAAATGCCCTAAATGCGGAGAGGATTTAATAATAAGAAGCATTTACAGAGTAGAAAAAAATATTTTAAAAATAGAAGAAGACGGCACAGGCCGCTGCCCTAAATGCGGCGAAATTATAGAAGGAGTATGGAAATGAGAAAAGCAGTGGTAAAAGAATGGTACGGAGGCAGTTGTGAAGCCGTTGAAAACTATATAGCCCATTTTAATAAAATAATTGACGAAAACGTGGATGTTCAAAAAGCCGCGGAAATTTTTTCTTTAAAACCAAAAGCTATTATCGTTCCTCACGCAGGATGGGTGTATAGTGGATTTACGGCAAATTTTGCATACAGAATTGCCTCAAACACAAAACCAAAAAGAGTAGTGGTTATAGGACCGAGTCACAGGTTTCCATTTAAAGGAATTTCAACTACTTTAGAAGATGTTTATGAAACACCATGCGGTTTTTTGCCGATAGACACTAAATTTGCAACCGAATTAATGGAAAAATTCGGTGTCCAAAATTTAGAAATGGTACACCAGGAACACTCTACAGAAGTTCAGATGCCTTTTATTTATCATTATTTTGGAGAAATTCCGGTAGTAGAGCTTGTATATGGGGATTATGAGCCCGAAAAATTAAAAGATATAATCGAATATGCTATTGAAGAAGGTTCTTTAGTGGTGATTTCCACAGATTTAAGCCACTATTACGATTTAAAAACGGCAAACGCTTTGGATTATAACTGTCTTGAAGCGGTGCAAAATCTTGATTTGACATATCTTGAAAAATGCGAAGCATGCGGAAAAATCGGCGTAGCCGGAATGATTATAGCCGCTAGGGAAATGGGGCTTACTCCGTTTATAGTAGATTACAGAACCAGTGCCGACGTAAGCGGAGATGAGTCAAACGTAGTAGGATATATGAGCGCCGTTTTTATATAATCAAATTTTATGATATAATTACAACTACTCCAAAGCGGGAGGTGTCATATGCCAAGAGGAAAATTCAGACTTAAGAGAAAAAGAAGAAGAGTTTTATACTCTAAATAATTTTTTCTCTTTTTTTCTCCCTTTGGAAAAATAAAGGTTTTAAATTATGATTTCTTTTAAAAATTCTTCATTTATAGTACCGATTGATTACAAAATATCTTCAATAGTAAAACTTCTTGAAAATTTTAATATTCCTATAACAGACATAGAAAAACAGGACTCTTACATAATAAAAACAGACATTTCCACTCTTCCAAACGAAAAAGAGGTACTAAAAATAATGCAAAGAGCACTAAACGGGGATATTCCTGTTTTTTGCAAACTTTATCATCTCTCCCTTGAAGGGTTAAAACTAAGAGAGATAAATTTAACCAGAGCCCTGCTGAAATACCAAAAACAGCTGCTTTTTGAATTTGAAGAAGCCGCTATTATAGAAACTTTTATAAAACATCCAAAACTAACAGCTCTTATTATAAAATATTTTAAAGACAAATTTTCAAAAAAAGATTTATCAAAAGAAGCGGTTATTGAAGAAAAATTAAAAGAGATAACCGATTCTAAAGAACATAAAATTTTTGATTTTTTATATATTGTAGTAAAAAATATCGTCAGAACCAACTATTTCTTAAATAAAGAAACCATATCTTTTAAAATACACACCCAAAACTTTAAAAACATTCTGTTTGGAATTCAGCCTAATATAGAGATGTTCGTATATCATAATGATTTTAACGGCATTCATTTAAGAATGAGCAAAATAAGCAGAGGCGGTATAAGATATTCAAACAGGGACGATTTCAGGGAAGAAATTAAAGATTTAATGAAAACCCAGGCTATAAAAAACGCTTTTATTATTCCTGACGGGGCAAAAGGCGGATTTATAATTTCAAAAGAAAGCCCCGACATCAAACATTATTATTCTCTTTTTATAGACGCTCTTTTAGATTTAATAGATATCCCCGATGTTGATATAGTAAAATACGACGATAAAGACTTCTACTTCGTAGTGGCCGCCGATAAGGGAACCGCCCTTTTAAGCGATACGGCAAATGAAATAGCGATAAAACGGGGATATTTTTTAAAAGACGCGTTTGCCAGCGGGGGTAAAAACGGATATTCTCATAAAGAGCTCGGTATTACGGCCAAAGGGGCTATTAAAAGCGCTTACAGGTTTTTTCTTGAGAAAAACAAAAATATATACAAAGATAAACTAAGCGTAGTCGGTGTGGGAAGCATGAGAGGGGACGTATTCGGAAACGGAATGCTTATTAATAAAAATTTCCTTTTAATAGCGGCAATAAGTCATAATGAAATTTTTATAGACCCTAACCCGGACCCTAAAACAGCTTATGAAGAAAGAAAAAGACTGTTTGAAAATTCACTTAACTGGGCATATTACGATAAAAATAAAATAAGCAAAGGCGGGGGTGTATTTAAAAGAAGCGATAAAAAAATAAAACTCTCACCCGAAATTAAAAAACTTATTCAAACGTCTAAAAATTATCTCTCAGGAGAAGAGTTGGCAAAAGAACTTTTAAAACTTCCCGTAGATATGCTCTATTTTGGAGGAATAGGAACATATATAAAAGCAAGCGACGAATTAAACATTCATATAAGCGATAAACAAAACGAAAATATAAGAGTAAATGCAAATGAAATCAAAGCTTTTTGCATATGTGAGGGGGCAAATCTCGCTTTAACGATGAAAGGAAGATATGAATACGCCCTAAACGGAGGAAAAATCAACCTTGACGCAATAGACAACAGTGCGGGAGTTAATATAAGCGATTACGAAGTAAACATGAAAATAATTTTAAATACCCTTGTTGATAATAAAAAAATTACAGAAAAAGAAAAAATTAAAACATTAAAAGAACTTACAGACGACGTAATACAAAAAGTTCTTGAAAATAATTACGCCCATTCGCTTATCATAACCCTTGATTCAAAAAACGTATATAAAGAAAAACTTATTAAAATATTGGAAATTTTGGAAAAAACGGATTATTTTAAAAGATACTACTATAACCTGCCTAAAAATTCAGAAATAGAAACAATTTATAAAGATTCAGAACTTATAAGACCCGTAGCGGCGGTTATAATGCTTTACTCAAAAATTTTCTTAAAAAAATACATTCTTCAAAATCTACATGAAGATGAGTTTTTTAATAAATTCCTTTACGAATATTTTCCAAAAAAATTTTTAATCTACAACGTGGATACTCATCCTCTTAAACAGGAAATAATAGCAACTCAAATAACAAATGAAATCATTAATACTCTTGGAATAGGTTTCTTAGCCGATTTTCACCAAAAATCGTTTAAATATAAAATTATCGCATCTTTAATTGTGCAGGAACTTATAGAATCAAAAAAACTGTTTGAAGAAATAAAAGAGTTAGATTTTAAGATACCGGCAAACAAACAGTACGAACTCTTAAGCGATATCCAGGAAACAATTAAATTCGCAACAAGATGGCTGGTTAAATCCATAGAAAACTCAAATATAAATCCGTTTGTATTTTTAGTGTATAAATCCGAACTTAATGAAATAATAGAAAAAATAGACCTAAATAATTACAAAAAACTAAAAACATATCTCAAATTTTTACCCGCCATTTTACATCTGAGACATAAAAATTACTCTTTAAAAACCATTTTCAAACTTTTTAAAATTATAATCTCAAAATTTAAAATTAATATGCTGTTAAAAGAAATAAATTCTTTCAAACCTACAACAAAACTTCAAAAATCCTTAAAAGAAGAAGCTGAAGAAATGATAGAATATTTTGTAATAAATCTCGCAAAAGAAATTTTGTATTCAAAACATTTCAATGAAGAAAATATAACAAAATCGTTTAATAATTTTATCAAACAAAAGGAAGAAAAATATGAAGATATTATTAACGAAATAAAAAGACCTAAAAAAGACCTTTTAGAAATACTTCATATTTCAAATTCCCTTATACTCCAGCTTTTAAAGTGATTTGATTATTCTACTAGCAAGGGCCATATCAATATCGCCTCTTTGTTTTAGCCTTTTCATAATTTCCCCCATATTTTTACCGCCTATTTCGTCGATTATTTCTTTAATGATTTTAGTCGTTTCCTCTTCGCTAAGCATTTTAGGAAGAAAACTTTCATAAATTTCAAGTTCTTTTTTAGCCTCTTCCATTCCCGCTTCAATTGATTCTTTTGCCATTTTTGCAAGTTTTTTAGCAGCTTCTTGAATATGTTTTTCGGTTACTTCCTCACCTTTTTCTTTTGCGATTTTTTGAGCGGTATCTACCAACATCATTAAAGCGTTCGCTTTTGTTTTATCCTCTTTTTTAGCTTTCATCATCATTTTTTTAAGTTCAAGTATTGTCATTTTACCTCCTTTGTTTATTTTCCGACACAAAAACTGCCAAACATTTTATCAAGCATTTCATCATATTCAAAAGGTTTTGTAATTTCGCTTATGGCCTTTATGGCATCTTGAATCTGATAACTGAAAAGCTCCAGTTCGCCGGTAGATAAAAATTCCCTTGCTTCTTTTATTGCATTTAGTGCTTTCTCAACAGCAGATATCTGACGGGTTGATATTAAAATATGCTCATCCTCTCCACTGTAACTGTCAAGCAGTTCCTCAAGGGCTTTTATTAAAGGTTTTATATCGCTTTTAGCCGATATTTTTACTATTTTAAAATCTTTAAACTTATCAAGGTCTATTTTTATACCTTTATCGATTTTATTAATCGCCACTATAACGTCTTTATCTGCGTTTTTAATCAGCTCTAATATCTCTTCGTCTTCTTTGGTAAATTCGTTTGCGTCAAAAACTGCAATCACGATATCGGCTTCTTCCACGGCTTTTTTGCTTCTTTCAACCCCGATTTTTTCTATTTCATCCTTAGCAGCCCTGATACCCGCCGTATCTATTATTCTTATAAGATGAGAGCCTATTTGAATATCCTCTTCTATAGTATCTCTTGTAGTCCCGGCAATATCACTGACAATAGCTCTTTGTCTGTTTAAGAGAGCGTTTAAAATAGAACTTTTTCCTACATTGGGTTTTCCGACAATAGCGACTTTATATCCGCTAAGCATCCCCTCTCTTCTTTTTGAAACTTCAAGCGTATGGGATAAAACCTCTTCTACGGCATTTAATTTTTTTTCTATATCCCCTCCTAAACTCTCGGGTAAATCCTCTTCCGCATAATCGATAAAGACCTCGCTGTAAGCCATAATTTCTATAAGCTTTTCTCTAATCTCTTCAACAAATTTAGCCAAATCACCTTCTAACTGACGAGAAAGAAGCTTAGCCCCTTCGCGCGAACGTGTCTCTATAAGTTTGGCAATCGCCTCAGCCTGGGATGCGTCTATTTTTCCGTTTAAAAACGCTCGTTTGCTAAACTCTCCCGGAAGTGCCAACCTTACGTCGTGCTTTAATATCTCATCTAAAATCATACGGCTGACCACAACACCGCCGTGACATTGAAACTCGACAATATCTTCGCCCGTAAAAGAGTGAGGCGCTTTAAAATATATTACTATTGCAATATCGATAAGTTCGTTATTGGAATCGTAAATTTTGCAAAGTTTCGCTACTCTTGGCGGAAAATTGTCTTTTTTGGTTAATTTTTTTGCTATTTCAAAAGCCCTCTCTCCGCTCACTCTGACTATCGAAATAGCACCGACACCGTTAGGCGTCGCTATTGCCGCTATTGTCTCCATGTCTATCTCCGATTACAACGTATTTTTCACCGTTTTTTTCTCTAAGGGCAACATATTTCTGCGGAAACTCCTCTCTTAAAATCTCAAGGGCTAAAAACGCCAAAATTCCGTCAAAGGGTTTTGTTTTTCCGTATCCTCTCTGTTTTATTTTTTCTATAAAAGGAGCTAAAAACGTTCTTAACATCTCTTCTTGATTTTTTAAAAATTCGGCAATTTCAAGCCTTACCTTAAAACCGTACTTTTGATTTATCCAGTGATAAAGCATATGGTTTAAAGCGTTATATCTATACCCTTCTTTTCCTATTAAAAGAGCGGCGTCTTTACCGTCTATTTTAATAAACAGGGTTTCTTCATCAAATTTGGAAACCTCAAAACTGTCCACATCAAAACAGCTTTTTTCAAAAAGCTTTTTAATACCCTCTTTAATTTCAGGAATAACGTCGTCTATATCTCTTTGAATGTGCTCATCCACTTCTATAATAGCAGGTTTGGAAAAAAAACCGAAAATTCCTTTTGTGGGATGTTGAATAATTTTTGCGTTAATATCTTTTACAGAACAGTTTAATCTTTTTGCCGCTTCTAAATAAGCCTCGTCAAGGGTTTTAGCTTCTATTCTCATTTTTTGACCTTTGTCAAGGCTTTTTTACTTTCCATAAATTTATTTATAATCCATTGTTGAAGAATGGAAAGAATATTGTTAACCGTCCAATAAAGCACCAAACCTGCAGGGAAAGTAGCCATCATTACCGTAAATATCACAGGCAGGAACTTAAATATTTTCTCCTGCATAGGGTCTTGGAAATTGGTAGGGGTTAGTTTTTGATGGATATACATACTAACACCCATCAGTACCGGTAAAATAAAATAAGGGTCCATTTCGCTTAAGTCTTTAATCCATAGGAAATGAGCCCCTTTAAGTTCTATAGAATATAATAAAAGTTTGTAAATTCCGTAAAAGATAGGAATTTGAAGTAAAAGAGGCAGACATCCGCCAAGCGGATTAGCCCCATGTTCTTTATAAAGCTTCATCATATGCATCTGAAGTTTTTGAGGGTCTTTTTTGTATCTTTCCTGAATCTCTTTCATTTTAGGTGCGAGTTCTTTTAATTTGTACATACTCACCATTCCCTTGAAAGTAAGAGGGAAAAGCACAAGTCTCACAAGGACAACCAAGAGAATAATAGCCACACCCCAGTTACCTGAGATTTTATACAGATAATCAAGGACTAAAAAGAGGTTTCTTGCAAAAAACGTACCAACACCGTATTGAACGACATCAACAAGTCCCGGGTCTATACTTCTTAACGTATCTACATATTTAGGTCCTATATATCCTATTAAAGAAATATTATCTGTTGATTCTATAAAAGTAACCGGATTTTTTTCATCATCAGGAACAACCACCGCCTTTACAGGCTTTTTAGAAAAAAGAAGAGTAGTATAGTATCTGTCAAAACCGGCTACGACAATAGCGTTATTAATAGTTTCCGGTTCCGCATCCCCGTCTTCTATAATTTCAAGAGTATCGTCGCTTTTTTTAATAACAACCCCATGGATAGTCAGCTGGTCTATAGCAGCCGCCGGTCTGTATCCCTGAGAAATAAAATAATCAGCAGGTTTTGAGAGTTCTACTTTTACATCGTATCTGCCGCTAGGATAAAAAGTTATAATTTTTTTAAGAACAAGTTCTTTAAGATTTTGAGTTATTACAAGCTCTTTTTTTTCACCGTTTAAAACAATTTTTTTAGCACTCACCTCAACAGGAATGCTAAAAGCTTTTTTATTTAAATTCTCATTTTTAAATCTTACCTCTAAAGGTTTTGGCAGTTTAGGAGAAATAAGTTCTAAATGTTTTCCGTCTGTATTAAATTTGTTCTGTTTTAAAATATAACTGCTGATTCTTCCTAAAGAATCTATTTTTATTTCATAATTCTTAGCCTCTATAACAGCAACTGTCTTCGCCTCAAAAGACTTTTCATTTTTTGAAACAGATGTGTTTTCAGACTCCCTTTTTACTTTTACAGGGGCTTTATTGCTTATCTTTTCTGTTTTAGAAGCCGCCTCCATTTGAGGCTGCAATACGAAATAATCATATGCAAAGAAAAATATAAAAGATATGACAGTGGCTATTATAATTCTTCTTAAGTTATCTTGTCCGTTCATTCTCCGCCTTTATCACTATAAATTTGTCGTTTTTTGGAATTAACCAATATTTTATTTCAATTTTTTTTCCGTAACACGGATTTATTTTTTTAGATATCACAGGATAATCTATTCCTCCCCTAAAAAGCTGGTTACATTTTAAAATTCTCAAAACACTTTTTATAAACGCTTTAAAAAAATTTTCGTTTTCAAATTCCCACAGGGCATAACAGCTGCATGTAGGGTAATACCTGCAATTACTCCCTAGTGCCGGACTTATAAAATATTTATAAAATTTAACGAATTTTATCGCAAATTTTTTTAAAATCATTTTGCAAGTCTTCGAATTTTACCTGCGATATATCCTGTTTAGGAATAACGATAAAACTTCCCTCTTTTAAAAAATCTCTTGAGAGGTGTTTTATTCTTCTTTTTATTTTATTCCTTATTACAGCTTTTTTAGAAATTTTTTTAGATACAACCGCAGCTATTTTAAGTTCTTCTGAAGGAAGGAAAAAAAAGGTAAAAAATTTACTATAAACCTTTTTTCCTTTCTTGTAAAGATATTTTATTTCATTCGAGCTTAAACCGCTAATCTTTTTCTACCTTTAGCTCTTCTTCTTTTAAGCACTTTTCTACCGTTTTTAGTTTTAAGTCTTGCTCTAAATCCGTGAGTTCTTTTTCTTCTTATCTTGCTTGGCTGATAAGTTCTTTTCATTTATGTCTCCTTTAAAATTTTAGACGGAATTTTAGCAAAAAAATCAGTATAATCCTAATTTGCCGTCTTTTCTTCTGTAAATAACTCTTTTTTCTCCGCTTAAGTCTCTAAACACCATAAAATAAAGCCCCGAGTTTTTGAACTCTTCAATAGCTTCTTCAACACTTACAGGTTTTTCTATATCAAGAGGCATTTCAACTATTTCATCCTGAGTCTCTTCAACTATAAGCTCTTCTATTCTGTCTTTTTTATGATGGTCTATTTTTCTGTCATGATATCTTCTTAAAAGTTTTTCAAGTTTATCCTTAGCCTTATCCAAAGCCGTATACATATCTTTATCTCTGTAATGGACTACAGCTGTTCCTTTTTCAGGAATATTCATAATTATCTCAACGGTAAAAAAATCTCTTTTGTCTTTTTCAACTGCAACTACCGAGTGTATAATTCCAAGATTATATTTTTCCACTTCTTCGACCACTTTTGTAATATGGTCTTTCATAGCGTCTGTTAACGCGACTCCCCTTCCAACTATTGTAACATTCATAGGACTCCTTTAACTAAAATTAAACACTTCAATTATATACTATATATCAAGGTTTTTGAAGAGTAAGAGAGGTTTTTCTTAAATGAAAATGAGAATTTAGGCACTTAACCTCCGTAAAAACAAAAACAGAAAGATTACTTTCTCCAGTTTTTACAAAAATACCATCCTTATTTAACTCGTTTAAAAAAGTTTTTAAAATAATGTTTATTTCAAATCCGTCATACTCAAATTTAATTTTTTTAACAACTCCTTTTTCGTAATTATGATTTTTTAAAATAAAAACCGCATAATCATTTGCCGTTTTAAGAAGTAAATCGGCTTTTTGATTTAATAAAAAATAAGAGGAAAAATAGTTTGAAGTTCCTTTAAAAAACAGGCTAAGTCCTCCAAGACTCCCTATAACGGTCAAAAAAACCACCGCATAGAAAAGAAAAAAAGATTTTCTCAAAACACAGCTTTTTTTCTGCAAACGGTTTTATCTAACACCTTTTTACACATATTAAAAACAATTACTCCATTTTTAACATAAAAATCAAAAAAACTCAGATTATGAATAAGAAGCGTTTTATTTCCGTCTTTAAACTTCTCCCCAAGCCATGGATAATAATTGAAATAAAAACTTAAATTACCCTCTTCAAAAACCAAAGCCCATGCCCCGTTTACTAAAAAAAACTTTTCGTATATCCTCTCTTTGCCATGTGTTAAAGCTTCTATTTCCAATATGTCGTTTTGAGTGATATCGTTAAAAGCAACTTTTTTAATTTTAAATATTTTTATTTCATCAATATCTCCCTCCCCTTTTTTACCGGAAAAAACAATAACTTCGTGATTTTTTTCAAAAATTTCCTTCTCAAGCCCCCAGAATTCCGCTCTTTTTGATGCTATTTCTTTTACACTCTCAAAATCGCTAAAAGGCAAAAAAACCTTGTAAACGCTTCCGTTTTTTTCGGTAAGGTTTAAATCTATAAGACCCGAATATCCAAACGAGGTGTTGTTTATCTCCTCTTTCCACATGCCCCTTTTAACACAGACGTCTTCTTTTAAAAACTCAATCCCCGTATATCCGCTTTTATTAAAATCATTTTCCAATTTTTCAGACTCGATTTCTGAAGAGGTGATTTTTAAAACCGAGGTTGAATTTTTTATACGGTTTTTTAAATTCGCTTCTATTTTCATAAGGGCAAGTTCCATATCGCTCAAAGCCGAAGATATCTCTTTTGAATCAAAATAATCTTTATAAACATCGGTTAAAATTCCAAAAAACACAAAACTCAAAACACCGGCTATAACCATACTTAAAAGCATTTCGATTAATGTAAACGATTTCAATCTGAGTTTTCTAAACAAACAAAATCTCTCTTTTCAACCAAAACCCTTAAAAAAGAGACTTTACCTGTTTTTACTTCGTCAAATTCATAAGTTTCGTTATTTTCCGGGGAATAAAACGTTTTTTTAGATATGTTCGTCTCTTCATAAAATTTCACAAAAGAGTTTAACAAATCGTTATTAAAAACAGGGTCAAAAGCTGTTTTTATATGAAACTGAAGAAAAAAAGGAAAAGACGTTAGCGATATTCCAATAACAAGCATTGAGATAATAAGTTCTAAAAGAGTAAAGCCTTTAGATTTTTTTGGATTTTTCATAGGTTTTTACTATAGAATTTAAAATTTTACCCCTAACACCTTCTTCTTCCAATGTTTTTACACCTTCGGCGGTAGTGCCTTTTGGAGACATAACGCTGTTTTTAATATCGGGAAATGTTTCTTTAAGAGAAGCGAAACTTTTAAAAAGACCTTTTGTGAGTTTTTCGCTGACATCCCTTTTAAGCCCGGTATAAACGCCTCCGTCGCTTATGGCTTCGGCTATAATAGCCAAAAACGCAGGACCGCTTCCGATAATGGCAGTCGCCATATCTATTTCGTCGTCGTTGTTTACCCATACAACTTCACCGATTTTACTTAAAATTTTTTCACCTATCTCTTTTGCCTCTTCATCTCCGGTAACAGCGGTGGTTGAAGCTTTATATTTAGCGGCGATATTTGGCATAGCCCGAAGATAATATTTTGATTTTATATATTTTTGAAGCTCAAAAAGCGCTTTTCCAGCCAAAATGGAAATCAAAACATCGGCTTCCCCTTTTATTCTCATAGAAACTTCCTGCAGCGCATAAGGCTTTACGGCAAGTATTACGATTTTACCGCTGATATCGTAACCGTCTATAATATAATAAGGACATCCAAACTCTTTTGAAAAATTTTTTAATTTTTCCTCATCTCTTCCAACCACCTCAAATTCCACATCCCCTTTTAAACCTTCGGCTATAGCCCTTGCCATAGCCCCGTAACCTATAATGCTAATTTTCATTTTTTGCCTTTACAAAATTTTTTAAAGGTTCGGCAAGACCATAAGGACCTTTATCCAAAATTACCTGTCCCATTACTTTATCATCCATATTAAAAATTAAAGGGGCGGCAAAATTAACGGTGGATTCCAAAAAAGGCTCGTTTAAGGTGACTATGTTTAAAACAAGAAATTTTTTATTTTCGTCAAGTTTTAGTTTTTCGCTCTCTTCATCGCTTATTTCAAAATCGTAATCTCTAAGGGCAAAAGGGTCAATAAGGGTAAAATTTACGCGTTTACCTTTTAATTTATAAAAAATATCACTTACCTCTTCAAGTTCAAATTCTTTTTCATCTTCAAACCCCAAAACAGGAAGCACAACTTCAAATTTCATTATTATCATCCTTTATTAAAGATAGTTAGCCAAATTATAGCATAAAAAAACTTATAGATAATAAATTAATGACACTAACTAAATACGTTCAACAAGAGAGCAAATTTTTAAACATTTCATAAAAGCTAAAAAGTGCAAACCGCTACGCTTTAAGTGCATTTTTTAACGCTTTTATTACATTAAAATTTGCAATCGTTTCACTTTATTTAGTCAGTACCAAATTAATTTATTGTATAATTGCAACAAAAAAGGATTTTGTGTGAGAGAATATAATCCTAAAGAGTTTGAAAAATCGACTTATGAGAGATGGGAAAAAAATAAATTTTTTGAAGTTGACTATTCAAAACCTAAAAACTTCTGTATTATGATGCCCCCACCAAACGTTACGGGAAGCCTTCATATCGGACACGCTTTAACTTTTACCCTTCAAGATATTATAGTCAGATATAAAAGGATGGACGGATACGCCACCCTTTGGCAACCGGGGACCGACCACGCAGGGATAGCCACCCAAAACGTAGTGGAAAAACAGATTTTAGCCGAAGGCAAAACAAAAGAGGAAATAGGAAGAGAAGAATTCTTAAAAAGAGTATGGGAGTGGAAAGAATTCAGTGGCGGTACTATCACAAAACAGCTAAGACGCCTGGGTGCCTCTCCTGCTTGGAGTAGAGAGAGATTTACCATGGATGAAG
>Ga0256838_1000405_pt1 | contig 27111 bp, 11 predicted proteins | sample 4571419metaG_FD_185978 | JGI IMG/M metagenome (GOLD analysis project Ga0256838, IMG submission 185978) | Hydrothermal vent microbial communities from Guaymas Basin, Mexico - 4571-419 | ecosystem: Environmental > Aquatic > Marine > Hydrothermal vents | place: Mexico: Guaymas Basin | collected... | reverse complement strand
TGGCACTCGATACTCTATGATATAAGGCGCGGAGATGCAGGAAACGGGCATTCTATGGGTTGGGCCCTTCTTGATGGAGTAAAAGTGAAAGGACCGACTAGTGTTGTGAGAAATATAAGAAGTGAACATGGAATCAGTACGGATTACCTTGACAACTATATAGGATACTGTCCAATTGAAGGGTATCAGCAGCTTTACGGAACGGTGAGAAGGGTAAAACTTTATGCATGGCCGACAGCTCAGTCGCCGATCACGGTTTCTTATGGAGAGGAAGGACCATTCGGTGATGGCCTTGCAAATGCTTGGAGTCAGGTTAGGTTTGAGTTGCTAAAACAGGCTGTTTATAACGAAGGATACCTTGATAATATATACTACCTTGATGTGAGAGCTCTTGATGAGCACGGTGCTTTGAGTGATGATATCGCATTTCCTAAATATAGGATAGATGAAGGATTACTTGCATACTGGTCGTTTGATGATAACACCTACAACGATATTAGCGGAAACGGATGCGACGGACAGTGCGTTGGAAGCCAGGTGAGTTTTGAAGAGGGGGCAACTCCTCAACTCGGAAGAAGTGTAGAATTCAAAGGAGATGTTAACACTTATGTTGAATTACCAAATCCTTTGAGAAATCAACCTGTTTCTCAATTCACAATAGGATGTTGGTATAAATTTAATGGTTTAACCAATGAGAATATCCAGCAAATATGGGAAGTAAAAACAAACACGTGGGAGATGGGAATGCAAGCTTACTTTTACAACAACAGTAAGTTTATGAGGTTTTACGCCTATTTTGAAGATGGGAGCAGTACCCGTATTGATATCGAGGATTTGAATAACATTAACCAGTGGAGGTTCCTAGTGGGAGTATATGATGGCCAATGGTTTAGGTTCTATGTTAATGGCAGAGAGGTAGGTAAAAAGTATGTTCCGGGTAAAAAAATACGTATGATCTCAACTTTCAAGTTAGGAAGAAATTATAGGTGGGCAGCTGAACCTCTTAATGGTCGTGTTGATGACATGTTTGTCTACAATCGTGCTTTGTCCGCGCAGGAAATAGCAGACCTTTACTACAAAAATGTCAAGAAAAGTAATATTATTCGTGTGATATACGATGCTACCCCTCCTACAGTAGCAACGTTTGAAATATGGGCAGAGAGATACAATGGAATGGAGGATGTGACAGAAGATGATGATAAGACTGTCATTCGTGGAATTGATGCGTTGTATATTCCCGTTGATGTTGATGATCCTGTTTTTAAGACTGATAAGTTCTTCAAAAAGGTTGAGATTACATTTATATCCCCAGAGGGTAAGAAGTACACTGTGGATGCTCAAAACTTTGCAGACAAGAGTGTTATACCAATAGAGGGTTCAGCTGAAATTGATGCTTGGAATGATTCTGAGGCAGATTACGAAAAAACTTTCTGGGTAGGAACGTGGGAAATACCGCTTGATGCCAAAGAAGGTTGGTATGATGTTGCAATTACGGTGAAGGATCCTGCAGGAAATAAAGCTACTTATACATATGAGGATGTTATTTATGTGTCTAGCCCTATAGTTGGTGTTGTAGCAAATAAAAGATGGTATCCTGGTGAGGTTACGTTTATCAATTTATATGGTCCATTTGGTAAGTTGAGTAGTTATGGAACTGCTACTTTGGAAGTTGACTTCTATGATCCTAAAAATGACACTTTAGTTGATAAGTGGTTTGTTGTGGGAGCAGGCGAGAACTGGAGTGTTGCACATGCTGAAGATGTAGAATGGCATATTGAGTTGTTCAGGCCAATTTACTGCTCTGAAGAAGTTATTAAGATACCTGTTGTTCCAACGTACATATTGCCTGATAGGGTGAGTATTGAGGTTGCTTTGATGCTTAATGGGGAAAAGGTTGATTCTAAGGATACTATTGTAGGTGTATTTAAAACACTTGCTTTGCCTTATTATGTGGGAGAACAAGGGGGAGTAGAGGATGGTATCCGTACAATGTATTATTTGAAGAATGGATCTACTACTGAAATGGTGTTCAGTGATAGATTTTTAGATAACGTATTAGTTGCTTATGTTGAGCCCAGGTCCTTTAGAAATAAGATAGCTTTCAAAGGATGGGCTTACTTTGATGAAGATGTTACTAACTACATGGTAGGTAAAGATAAACTAAATATGGGGAATCCTAGAGATGGATTGTGGAGGAAAGTTCCAGTTGATAGAAGTAGAATTAGTAGCACTTTGTGGAATAAAGCCCTTCAAGGAACCAAAGCCTCGATTCTTGAAGTGTTGAGAAAGCTGGGCTTATACACTGCGGATGGAAAAATTGTGAACCTTGGAAATAGTGGGGAACTTTCTCAGAAAATTAGTAATAGTTTGGTTGTATATGAAAAGTGGATAAGACAAAATCAGAATCTGGCTATAACGTTAAAACCTGCTGATTCAATAGTTGCTGTGATATTAGTAAATGGAGGATTTGAACCAAGCGAGGAAGCCATAATCTTCCGCAATGATCCAACAGTTAGTGATACAGTTTACTATAAAGTTAACGACTTAACAAGCTCAACTGGTTGGATAAGATTGACAGTTGTGGTATTTGGAAGTGGTCAGATCGGTTTGAAATTGGATGGGAAGGGAGATGCTATAGCACAGCCACCAGTGCTTTTGTATAACGATTCGGCGTTTAGTAACTTTACTACAGAACATCTGGAGAAGCTTAGAAGGTTTGCTGCAGCTCATTTGGTGTACGAATTTAAGATGTACAAAAATGATGGAGTAGATGAAGATACTGGAGAAATATTAATAAGTAATGGTTATGACTTTGCTAAGGACTTTGTGCCGGATCTTTATTCGAATCCTTTGTTTATTCCGTTTGATAATAGACACGATGAATACAGGGCTTTTGGTGGAGATGAGACAATTGCTTTGAGATTAGAAGTTAATGGTGATGTAAAGGTGCACAGTACTCCTGTAGCTTTCCATGTTACAAACTGGCCAAAAGAGCCTATCAAAGATTTGAGTAATTTGTTGTACGTTCCTTATAAGGTAAAAGTTGAGTCATTGGGAGAAAAAGAATTGACAGTTAATGTTGTGAGTTGGAAGAGATACGCTAAATTACTTCCATTATTACATAAAGTTTCAAAAGATATAGACTATCCTGGAAACAATGTATCAATGTATCACATGAATAATGAGGATAAAGTGAAGATACAGGCATGTTTAATGCTTCCACCTGAGGGAGCTGAGAATGCTGGTAATGAGTATGATGTGACATTAACGACGAGTGATTGGTACACTCAGAATGGAGCCAAAGTAGTTCTTAATTTTGCTGCCAATACTTTCAAAAAGTTAGAGGTTGTTGATTGGGATCAAAAGCTAGTGAGCAATGTGTATTCTTGGAAGGCTTGGGAGTATGATCAACATGAGTATCAAACTTTGAAAATTAAGAGAACTGTTAAGTATGTGGCATTTAAAGGGGATGCACCTATCATATATAAAGATAGCTTCCAAGTATGGGATATATCTAAAGTTGATAGAAAGCTTGCAGATGCTAGTGGATTCACTTCGGATCCAAATGTGTTAGTTGGTGATTGGGTACGTGTTATGGTTGTAGTTAGAGATCCGTTGTTTGATAACAAGAATCAATATCTTCCTATTCATAAGTTCTACTTTAGAAATAGAGAGGGTAGGATAGTTTTTGAGGCTACTGCAGAAACTGCCTCTTTAACTTCTGCTTGGTTCGTAGAAAAACTTGCTCCGTGGAAGGCGGCCCAGGGAGATATAGATCCTGCAAGATATAATGTGTATTACTTGGATGTAAATTTGGATAAGTTCACAGATATGGGATATTACACTGTTGGATTTTATGTTGAGGATATTTTACTTAACGGGGCAACTGCGGAAATTCCGGCATTCAGACTTAATACTCCGTTGATGGGTAAGTTTGAGATTTTGATTGATAAGAGTGCTCTTGCTGCTGTGCCATTTGAAGTGGATGAATGGAGTGATTATAAAGAAGCTAACCACCTTGCTGGAATAAAGGTCTTCGAAAATCTCCAGAATGCATATTCTGACTTTGCTCAGGATCCAGAGGAAGGTTTCATGGCGAAATACAGTACAAAGAGAGATGGAGTTTTAGAGATATGTGCGGTACCGTACGATGAGGTTCAAGATCCAGATGGTAATTTGAGCAGGAATTACTTCTGCATATGGACATTTGATAACGATTTGGATAACTGGAAAATTGTTGGAGAGAGCAAAAGTGATGCTTTGAGCACCGATATTTACCACTATGTAGCAAGAAGTTTGGTTATTAAACCTTCTGCTGAAGCTTACGTTGAAGTTACTCCGGGGACTGGTGAATTTATATTCGGAATGTGGGTAAGAGGAGATGCTGAGGCAAATCATAACTTAAGATTTGAGTACTATGATATGGCAGATGCTGTGGATACGGGAGCCTACACTTACTGGCCGATTAGTTTGAAGGGGTCTTATACTGCTTCATTTGAGACAGTGGTTACCTCGGCTGGAAATGGGGTATGGAGATTTGTGAGAGTTGTGGTTGATGTGCCAGAGTGCGATTTTGTGAGAATAGTCGTACCGAATGATTCGGCAGCTGATATGTATATAGATGATATATTCTTGGCGCGTTCTGATACGGTTGTTGTGGATACAACGCCTCCTATTCCGTGCAATGTTGTAATAGAGACCACGAATCCTCATACAAATGCTGGGGACGCAGGTATGCTTGGAGCTGTTTGGGACAAAATTCCAGACATTGGAAGAAGTGCTTGGATAGATGAGAGTGATAGTTTACCAACGTTCAAGGAAAATGTGTATTACATTGGAAACGTTCAGTGGGATTTGAGAACTTCGGTTGGTGGAAAAGAAAGTCTATACTTCACTCCAGCTAAGGGAGAAAGCGCTGAGTTTAGATTAGAAAATGCACTTATACCACTTTATCTTGCTCCTTCGAGTGAACTTGTTATATGGACTTTTGTTCACTCTGTTACTACCAAAGAAGCTACAATCGAAAAGATTATTTACTACAAACCAAGGGCTGTTGTGATTTCGCTGCTAGATGGTAGCGGTGGAGTTATAAAGAAAGTTTTGTTCGGTGATTCTGCAGTTGATCCAACAGCTCAGGCGCTGGGTGCAATTCCGGATACAAGCCTTTCTGGATGGGCACCACTGGTTGTAAAAGCGGATGAGATAGGTGTGAATGGTATGGAGATAAGGGGAATTTCTATTAAGGTGGTAGCTAAAAGTGATGTTGATACCCACATGAATGTTGATACGATTTCGTTGAGAGAGGGTACGGGTATAGATTTCTACCTAGCTCAAGTGCAGCTTGCTATAAACGAGGGTAAATGGATACCGCTTTCCAAGTTTACCCAGGGTGTTATAAGCAACTTTACTTCTGACCTGTTATTTGATGAAAATTGGACAAATGGAGTGGTTGATGATCCAGATATGGCGGCAAGCGGTAATAAATTTGTCAAGCAGGTTGGAAATGGCTATTTGACTCATCAGTTGGACCAGGATTACTATGTGCCTTATTCACAAGATCTTGAGATGGTAATTTGGTTCAGATTCATAGGTAAATACACGAGTCACAGCTATATAAAGATAACTGTAAATACGGCTTCAGCTCCGGGTGGGGAGATTACAGACAAGTACAGCTATTACCTAGCAAATGCAGTTGTGATCGGAACTGGAGCAGAATATATAGGTGGATTGCCGCCTTATGGTAAGTGGCAGCCAGTTTCCATTGATCTTGAGAAGTTAAAAGGTAAATATATACGTTCTATCACGATTCAAACGGTTGACTTTCCAGAAGTAGATCTTATGTATGATTTGGTGCGTGTTGAGACTAAGCTTAACTTAAACGCAGGTGAGGAGAGCTTAGCTTTGATACCAAGGATAGTGGTTGTTGATGAAAATTGGGAAGACGTAGCTCCTGGGATGGTAGATACAGCTGTTGCTTTGAGTGGAAAGAGGTCCGCCAGAATTGAGGCTGGTGAAGGATTTGCATATTCATTTGATACACCTTACAAAATGAAGACTTCGGATGCTTTGGTAATGTGGGTGAGGTTTGATACGAGTGCCCTTGGGAGTGTGGCTAGCAAATTAAAGGTTACACTTGATGTTAGCGTTGATGGAAGTGCCAAAGAGTTGAAGTATATGTTCAAAAATAGACGTTACACATGGAGAAGTTCCTTTGTGCCTATAGCCACTGATACTGAGAGGGATGTGGCACCTATACAAAAAGCTGATAAGTGGATACCGATAGTACTTTCTTACTCTCAGCTTGTATCTAATGCGACTGGAGATGTTGAGTTGAAAGGATTTAAAGTTGATTACACTGGAACAGGACACATAAATGTGGATTACGTGGTTGTAGCAACTGCTGCGAATGGAGACAGTTGGTGGTTCTTGGATGTAGAAAAGCCAGAACAGGTTACATTTACAGAAGGAGTCAAGCCTATAGACTATGAGTGGGTGTATGCTGGAAAGAGTGCAGTTAAATTTGATCTAAATCCATCACAGACAGCATACCTAGATTACACGGCTGATAAGCCTTATCGAGTTGAGAATGGAGACTTTGAAGCTTTGGCATTTTGGGTACACGTTGAGTCTTCCTCTAAACTTCCAAAGTTGATAAGGGTTATACTCTACGGAGATCAAGGTCAGTATTCAGCTTTGTGGACTCAGGATGTATTTGCCACTAAAGAGGGAGATGTTATTGTTGGAACCGTTTACCAGCCTACCCAGAAGTGGAATCTTTACATAGTATCTCTTACTGAGCTTGGAGTACCAGTAGGTGAAGCAATAAGAAAGGTTAGGATAGAAGTTGAAAGCTTTGATAATTCACCAGCTCAGATATGGTTAGATAGTCTTGGATTTGAGACGATAATTCCAGCTTATGCTCCAACATGTGTAGCAGCGTTCAATATTCCTGATGCTGTTAAGTATGCTGTTAGGGCGTGCGCTGTGGATAAGATGGGAAATGTTGGCCAATGGGGTTACTCAAGGGTTGCAATTGCAGAGGATAGAACTGCTCCTGAAATTACAGTGCCCCCAGTTTCTCGCTTAAACTATAAACAGATTGATCCGATGGTGTTAAAGCAGTTGAAAGATGCTGGAATAATATATGTTCCAGATGGATTGGAAACAAAAGATCTTGGTATGAGCATTGATGATACGCTACTTATTTCAAAAGAGGCACAGGATATTACACTAGTTGACGGCACTACAGTTACCTTGCCGGGATTCGCCGTATTTGATCCTAAGCCTTCTGAAGATACATCAACTAGTCTTAATGTGTATATAGATGCCAAAGAACCTGTCAAGGTATTACCGGATCTCCGCATAGTATTGGATGATGCAAGTTATGAAGCAACCTACAAGTCTGATCCTGCAGAGTTTGCTTATTACAAGACGCGTTATCCATATCCGGAAAAACTCTATGGAATTAGAATGATAGTTGTTGACTCCAAAGGAAACTTTGTTAATAAGGTTGCAGGACTTGTTGAAGTTTACGAAGGAAAGCCTGCAAGGTTTGAGATAGTTGAAGTTAGAACTCCTGAGAATACATGGTATGGAGAGCAACTTGATGTTAGTAAGGAAATAATAGTCAGTGCTGATGATGCAAAGGTTAATATAAGAGCAATTGCTTATGATAAGGGTGGAAATGTGGTCAAAAGTAGTAGATATAGTGCGTTGTGGACCTATGCTTCTATTGAAGCTAAAACTTCTGAGTTGTTGAGAGGACCTCAGACTCCATATACATTGTTGTATCCACCAGTGGCACCGTACTTTGTGAAGAGTTTAGTACCGCCTGCTTATGGTGGAGCTGTGACAACTGAGATAAAGAATGGAAGTTGTAGTGTTGAATTCATCACTACGCGCAGAGTTGGAGATAGGTTCTATGTGTTTGCCAATTCGTCACTTGGTAACTCCACAGAAGACAGGACTCCTATAATAAAAGTTGTGGCGGGTAAGATTCAATATATAGATATAAAACCGGATAGTCCTGAAGTTGTTGTTGGTGAGACTCAAGACTTTGAAGTGATTGGAACCGACAGTTGGGGTAATGAGGTGCCGGTTGATTCCGTGTGGACAAGCTATGCTTCCACAAGATTTGATGAATTTGGCAGGGTACCAGGGCTTGGAGAATTTGTAATGCATAATAAGACGGCTGGTAACGCACTTGCTGCTACGACGTCTGCTGTTATTGGAACGGTAATAGCTGTTTACAGCAATGAGGTAACGAGTGAGTCGCAACTACGCAATATGATCTCTTATAATCCTTACTCGGTATCAAAATACATATTTGCTACGGAGAGGGTGATTATTAAACCATCTGATAAGGTGTCAAGGTTGGTGTTCTTGTATAAAGACTCTACTAGTGAGAAAAATTGGAAAATATATGACGTGACGTGGAATGATCCAAGTGAGGGAGTTGTGTTGCTCTATCCTGCAACTGCAGAGTACGATGAAAAGGCTGGAGCTCCTTCTAAGATAAGGTTGGTTATAGGAAGTGTTGATGAGTACGGTAATGTAAGGTACTCAGATTATACAACGCGTGTTAAGGTTACTATGAACCCAGACAAAGAGACTGCTGGCATTTACCAGATAGATAGTGATGAGAGAAAGACAGAGTTGGAGTTGACCTTGAATGCAGGAACTGCAGAGTTTGACTTCTTCGATTGGTTGGCAGAGGCTCCATTTGTGAAGATTAAGCTTTATCACGAGGCTTCCTCGGCTGAGGTGTTGAAAGATGCAACAAATTCATATTATGCAAAGATGCTTATGAAGACTGTGCCTGGGCCGCTTTATGAAGTTGTTGTTGAACCTAAGGCTACGTCGGATAAGCCGTACGTTATACCTATGAGGAGTAAGAGCGACTTCATAGCAATTGGATATGACTATTACAACAATAAAGTGCTTGTTGACTATGCAAGTAATGAAAAGTGGATACTTGATATTCCGGGTACAAACTTGGTGAGTTATGATGAAGGAGAATACACTGATGCTAAGAGAGTAGAGGTTCAGGTTGGAAGTGCCGAAGTTGGAGATGCTGCATGGTTAGAGGTGGCGTTGAAGGATAGGTTGGGAAATGTCAAAGTAGGACGTACGTATGTTGAGATAGGAGACTTTGGAACGTTTGACTTCCCATGTGCTTATCACATAATTGATAAGGACATGTTAGATGTTGGAGAAGATAAAATTTACAGGTTGACGGTTTACATAAAGACCGATGGAAAGGTGCGCATAAGAGTTGGATTGGCATTTGATGTGGATGGAGATGGAAAGATTGATGTGACGAAAGGAGATGTAATGATGGATATTATCAAACTTGGAGCAACTGGAATTCCCTACTCCAATCCAACTTGGCAAAAGTTTACAAAGGACTTTAAGATAGTTGGTGTTGATCTCAAGAAGGTAAAGAGGGTGTATCTCTATCTTGGTAAGTACAGGGATCCTGCGTTGAAGGGTGCTGTGTACTTTGATATGGTGAATTTTGAGAGAATTAAATAGTGAAAATATTGGTTGAGTGATTTATCTGGACCTATTTGATTAATTTTAGGGGGCGGCTTTAGGTCGCCCCTTTTGTGTTGTATCTAAAATATTTTAATTGTGGGTTTATAATTGCAGTTTTTAGATATATACGCTTTTGCTTTTCATGCCGATATACGTTTATGAAGGTGGAATATTTAGACTATTGGAATAGGAGGTTGAGGAGGTTGAGGGGAGAAAAATTATTATTTTTTGTATTTATTTTATTATCTACATTTTTTATAAGTGGATGTTTAGATACGACAGAGGAGCTGGGAGTTACCACAGAAGTTTTAGATAAGTACTTTTTTGTTAATGGTTATGTGGCAGACGATTTATGGAAAGATACTAGAGTTGTGCTAAGTGTTTTGAACGGAAATAAGGTTGTGGCTACTTTTGAGACAACTACAGATGAGAAAGGGAGTTATTTGGTAAAGATACCTGTTGAGTATAGAGGATTTACCATTAAAGTTGATGCTTATAAGGACAGCATGAAGATGGAAGCAGTGGATGTGTTGGATGATACCTTAAAGGATCGTTTGTTGAATGTGACTCCATTTGCTTCTTTGGCAGCTTCGTTGTGGAAGAAGGGCTTGTCCCCTCGAGATGCGAGTAAGAAGGTTGAGGAATTAGCAGCTAAATTTAATGTAGAGGTTGATTTAGATTCGAGCACTTTGGATGAAGATGGACTCAGGGAGGCGCTTTTAGCTTTTGCAAAGGAGTTGGGATTTGAAGTTTCTAGTGAGAATGAGATAATAAGAAGCTTTGATGCTATGGCAAAGTGTGTAAGTACTGAGGAAGATGATGTTAAGTTGGAGATGAATTATAACAATCTGTTGGCTGCAGGTGTTGGATTGGATTTGAAAAGATACAAGTACCAGGCGGCAAAAACACAGGGGATAGTGTTTTCTGGAGATTTCGATTGGAGTTTGCAGGAAGGTATTGCTTTTACAAATTTAAACGAGAATGGATTGACAAGTACAGAGGTTGAATATGAGAGTTTTAAAGAAGAAAAGCCTGATATATGCGTATTGAACAATGGACTGGTTGGAGTAGGAGTAGATGGTAAAATTTATGGTTTAGGAGTTGAGAGCTCCTATGGTGATGCCGGAAGTTTGAAAATAGTACTTAAGTCTTCTGAAATGTCAGAGGAATCTGTAGGGTTAGGGATTTATGATGGACGTATTGTTATTAGTAGGGAAGAAGGTATTACTTCTGATGAAAATATTTCCACTCTTGTTGTGGGGAAATTCAATCCTAAGATGGAAAATTTTATAAAGGAGATGATCAAGGGAGCAAGTTTGGAAATTCACCTTGATGGAAGCTATACGTATCAGATAGGTGACATTGAAGGAAGTGGTGAAGTTAGTGGTGTGAATGTTAAAGAGGTAATACTTAACATAATGAAAAGATTTGGAATAGAATTACCTGATGATTTGAATAAGGAGTTAGAAGAGTTTGACACTTCTTTTGTTCGCAGCCTTGAAGAAATGGGGGAGGATAAGAGTTTCGTAAAATTGCTTAAATCTATATTTAAGGATTCTTACTTGAAGTTACACGATGGAGATGTAGCAGAGGTGAAAGCTTTAGTTATAGAAAATGAAGATAATGATGATAGTAATATTGCTGGAGATAATAGTTATAATCAAATTCTTGAAGGAGAGATAGAGAATTGATAGAGGGGAAATAGAATGGGTAGAAGGAAAAAATTAAAGGGAGGCAATGACCTTTTAGCTTTTACTTTGTTTGAAAATGTAGAGAAAAGAGTGGAAGATAAGGGTGAGAATAAAGATAAAAATAGTGCTATTTCTACTGCAGAAGAACATATCCCAGTTTATCTATTGTTTGATGGGTACAATCTTGCATACAGAGCTTTTTTTGCAGTTCCTGTACCTATGTTGACCTTGGGAGGAGTTGTTACAACTCATTTAACGCTGGGGTATAGGATATGGAAGAAAACACAGGAAGAGGTTGCAAAGTTTCTATGCAAACTTGGATTAAGTGGGAGTTTCTACACTGCTCGCTTTGTGTTTGATGTTGATGATTTTGATAATTTAGACTTGTTTTTGTTGAAAGAAGATAAAGTTAGGGTTGTTCTTGATAAAGTTGATTTCAAAAGTAAAGATGCTGCAAAGGCGGATAAAAAAATAATTTTTATTCCACTTGTTTTTATTGAAAAGGGAAAATTAAAGCGCAGGGAGATGTTTGAATTATATAAAGTTCAAAGAAAGCCTATGCCTAGTCACTTGAAGAAAAACTTGCCATTGCTGTGGAAATTGTTTCTAAAACTTGGGGTTCCCTGTCTTGGATACGATGATAGAGAGGCAGATGATCTTATGGCAACCTTTGTTATGGGAGGGTTTAATGGATATAAGTTTATAATTTCTTCTGACCAGGATTTGAATCAATTGTTGGGAGAAAATGTTTTTCAACTTGAGTACAAAACTAATGGAGAGATGAAGGTTAAAGGGGTTGGGGAATTTTTAGATGAATTTGGTTTTGAGCCGTCGCTCTTGCCTGATTGGAAGGCTTTGGTTGGAGATAGTTCTGATAATATTCCCGGTATAAAGGGAATAGGTAAAAAAACTGCTTCCAAGTTGATTGTAAAGTTTGGATCTGTGGAGAAAATTTTTGAAAATTTAGCCAGTCTTCCTTCTAAGGATAGGGAAAGGCTTGAAGGCAAATTAGAAGAGGTTTTGTTTTACAAAAGATTAATAAAGTTAAGTGTGGATGATGAGTTGTTAGAAGCATTTAGAGGTTTGAAGTGGCTTGAAAAGTTGCAGTTTGGGAGTGCATTAGATAATGAGGAAGGTTTTAACAGGAAGAGATTATACGAGTTTTGCTCAAGGTATGAATTAAAAAGTGTTGCAATAGGAGAGAATTTATACAGGGAAAATGATGTAGAAGAATTAGCTGCCAGGCTTGGGAGGAATGTTTTTGATGGTAAGGGGATAGTTGATGGGGAAAGTAAGGTAATGTGGAGTTTGAGAAATTTAGGGTTAGGTGGTAAAGAGTATATCAGAACAGGTGATTTGAAAGTTGCTTTTAGTATTGTATTTTCTAAAAATGTAGAGCTTGAAGAGGTTCTGAAAAGATTTGTGTTGCCAGCTCCGTGGGAGAGTAGAAGTGATAGTGATTTGTTGGGAAAATTGTTGGATAGATTAGAAGCTTATAGTTGGAGCAATTTTTCAAAAATATACAATATTGAGAAGAATTTTAGCGCAGCATTGGAGAAAATTTGTGATCAGAGTGTTGTGTTGGATTTAGAAAAGTTGGAAGAGTTGAGGGTAGAGTTTAATGACAGAGAAAAAGAGCTTGAAAGAATGATAATTTCAGAACTGGGTAACTTTAACCTTTCTTCTCCTAAACAGTTAAGGGAAGCGCTCTTTAAAAAATACGCTATAAAGTTGAAAACTACGAGAGCTGATGAGCTAGAAAAGTGGGCTAATTTACATCCAATTATAGAAAAAATTCTTATTTGGAGAAAGGTAAATAAATTGAAACAGATTGCTCAAAGTTTGAAAGATGCAGCATTTTTTGGCCAATTGAAGCCGGAGTTTGTTCAATTTGGAACTGTGACGGGACGTGTTGTTACTAAGAATCCAAATCTTCAAAATGTTCCAGTTAAAAGTGAAGATGGAGCGAGATTTAGGGAGCTGTTTGTGGCTCCAGTTGGCTACAAAGTTTTGGCAGCGGATTATTCACAGATAGAGATGAGATTAGTGGCTAGGTTAGCTGAAGATGAAAATTTAATGAGAATTTTAGAGGGAGAAGATGTGCATTCTGCTGTTGCAGAAAAGTTGTTTGGAACTAAAGAGAAGAGAGATGTTGCCAAAGCTATTAACTACGCTATTGTTTACGGGCAAAGCCCGTTTGGCTTGGCTAGAATGCTAGGTGTAAGCTTGGATGAGGCAAAGGATATAATAGATAATTTTTACGCAAACTTCCCTAAAGTAAAGGATTGGCATGAAGAGCTTATTTACCAAGCAGAAAAAAACTTGGAGGTCTTCAGTTTTTATGGGCGCCGTGCTCAGATTGCGAATTTTGCCTCTGTTTCAAATAAAGTGAAAGAAGAGGCTGTTAACTTTGTTTACAACTATCCTGTTCAATCAACAGCAGCAGATGTATTTAAAATGGCAGTGACGGAATTGGTTAATGAAGGATTTATTCCCGTTTTGCTTGTTCACGATGAGGTTGTTTTATATGTTAGAAATGAGGATATGGATGATGTTGAACGTGTAAAAGAGATAATGGAAAATGTTGTAGTTGATGAGTTTGGAGTATTACCTGTTAATGTAAGTGTTGCTGAATTTTGGGATTGATGTTTTTAAACTAGAAGTCTAGTGTTTGATAGTTGTTAATACCTTAGGTAAATTATTTTTGGTGGTACACCAATAGGTCTATTCATTAAAATTATGAGTGGAGGTAGAAGCCTCCATGTGTATTACAAGTGTTGGGAGGTGGTGTTAAAGTTGAAATTTAAAAAATTCCAGGAGGTGGTAATTATGAGGAAAATATTGAGTGTTTTCTTAATTGTAGCTTTCCTTACGACGTTTGGATTTGGTAGTACTGTTTATGCTTCTAAAAAGACGTTTTTGTGGGGAGTTATTACTGGTGTTGGGTTGACGATAGTTGGTCCAATTCTTGTAAAGGCTGCAATTGGTTTGGTTGGAGCTGCTGGAGCTGTGGCAGCAGGTGCAGCAAGTGCAGCGGGAGCTGCCTTGAGTGCTGGAGTTGCTGCAGCAGGTGGAGCAATTGCTGGTGCAGGTACGGCACTTGGTGGAGCAATAACTGCTGGTGCAGCAGCAGCAGGTAGTGCTATAACTTCTGCAGGGGCTGCAGTTGGTGGTGCAGTGGCCTCTGGGCTTGGAGCACTTGGTGGAGCAATTGCAGGATTGGCTTCCAGCCCACTTCTTCCGATTTTGGCAGTTGTTGCTGTTGGTGTAATTGCTTACATTGTGTATAAGAAGTTTATAAAGAAGAAGGCAACGGGTGGAATGGTTGTTACTCCTAGTAGTTCAACTTCTACTGGTAGCAGTAATGTTACAGTTAAACCGACGAGTAGCACTAATAATAGGCCAACGACTACAACTACTAAACCAGAGAATGCATCTAAGGAAGTAAATGTAACTGTTAAGCCAAACACTTCTGTTACTGTGAAGACTAACAAGCAGAAAGAAACTGCAAAGCCGGTCATGAAAAAAGGTAAGGGAAAAGTTGCTGCAAATCCAGACAAGGGGGCAAGACAGCCATCCAAGGGTAAAGCTGTAGCTGGAACTAAGTCCACGGCTTTGAAGGCAGCTCATGACAGGTACATTGCAGCCTACAAGAGATATGTTGACGCTATGGCAAAGGCAAAGGATGTGAACGCTCCTGAAGTTAAGAAGGCTTTGAAAGAGTACAGAAAAGCGTACGAAGAGTATCAGAAGCTTTTGAAGGCTGCAAAATAATGAAAGTTGGAAATATGATGAGTGTATGAATTTGAGCAGGGGGCACCTAGTGTGCCCCTTTTTATATTTTGGTTGTTTTTCTGTTATTTGTTAAAATTTAATGGTAATTTGGTAGAGAACCAAAGTTGAAAGTCTTTTGAAAATTTTGCTTTTATTTGTTCTAAAGTAGCAGAGGAGTGGTAAAATTTGAAAAAGCTCCTAATTAAGTCTCCAACAGTTAGTGATGCTATAAGTTTGGCTTGCAAGCTTTTTAACTGTTCTCCAGAGGATTTAGAGTGGAATATTAAGCGTCGAAAATGGGGATTCTTCATACTTGGTGGTTGGGTTGAAATTGAGTTTGGCCTAAAGAAAAAATCTGTTTCTAAACAGAAAAAGAAACTTATAGAGTACACATTTGAGTTTGTAAAAGTTGAGGAGAATAAGTGGAAATTTAAGACAGATGCTCCTTTTGGAATAGCTTTAAAGTATCTTGTTGCTAGGGGTATAGAGCCTTCTCCAGAGTGGGTTAAAGAGGCGAAGCAAGTATTGGAGGAGACGGGGGAAGTAGAGCTAGAAGTAAATGTTGAGTCTAGTGAATATTCTTTTGAGGTGGAGTTTGCAGAGGATTTAATGAGTGCAACAGCAAGATTTATTCCTCCTAAAGGAGTTGGCACAAAATGGCCCAGCTTATCTGAGGCTGTAGAATATTTGTCAAACTTAGGGTTGGATAGAGGACTTATTTTGGAGGATCGGGTGGAGAGTTTAATTTCTTTGGAGAAAGAAGTTGAAGTTGTAGCAGAGGGTGTTCCGCCTAAAGAGGGAAAAGATGCAGAAATAATTTGGAAGGTGGATTTTGAGGCTGAAAGGCGTGGAGAAATACTTATTGTAGAAGAAGAGCAAGTTTTAGGAGTTATAGTTCCTCCAGTTGAAGGGGAACCAGGAAAGAATGTTAAGGGAGAGAGTGTAGCACCGCCGCCTGTTAGGGATATTGAAATACCTTCTGATCTTGAAGGAGTTGAAGTAGTAGAGCTGGAAATAAAAGCAGCTCGTCAGGGATACTGTGAACTTGTCAATGGGTTTCCAATTGTTAAGGAAACAATGATTTTTGAAAAGTTGAGTGAAGATATTGATGTTAAGGGAATTGTTTATGTTAAGGGAGATGTGACATTCTGTAAGGTTAAAGTTGATGGTAATTTGCTAATAGGTGGAATTGCGGAAAAAGTTGAGTTTGATGTTACTGGAAAGATTGTAGTTAAAGGAGGAATTGTTGGTAAGGAAGAGACTACTATAAATTCTCATGCTTTGTATGCTAAGTTTATTCAAGATGCAGATGTTTGGGCAGAAAGGGAGATTATAGTCTCAGAGTATGTTAGAGGAGGAGACATTGCTACGGATGGAAGATTTATATGTGAAGCTGGCAAAGGACAAGTTATCACAAAGGTGAGGGCTTGTTTGCTTGCTCGTGCTAAAATATGGGGAAGTGAAGGAGAAGTGAAGTACGAGGTAGAGGTTGGGTATCCTATGAAATTGAAGCGAGAATTTGAGAGAATAGAAAAGGAAGCTGAGGAAGTTAACAAAATTGCAGAGGAGAAAAATAAGGAGTTTGCAGTTCTTAAGAAGAAGTTTCAGCTTGGAGAGTTGGAAGCTGATGAGTATGAAAAGTATATGAATTTAAAAACTGAAGTGGAGGAATGGGAGAGGAAGGTTAAGGAGATGGCGGCTAAATTGGAGGAGTTATTAATAAAGTTAGAGGGAGCTGATGATGAATTTCTTCACAAGGCTAGGATCGACATTGTTGACACTGCGTATCCGGGTGGATTTTTTAAGGTAAGGCATGAGATTTACCCAGTTAAATCTGCCTTGAAGGCTACTACACTTGCTCTTGAAGAGGCTCAACTTAAATTCCTGCCTTTGGCTTACAATGTAGATGTATTGTCTGATTAAGTTTGACTGAGGAGGATTTGAAAGGGGCGGTATATATGGGATGGATAATGGCACTTCTTGGTTTAGGAGTAATAATTCTTGTTCACGAATTTGGACACTACATTGTGGCAAGGTTATTTGGAGTTAAGGTTCATGAATTTTCTATAGGTATGGGACCTGAGATCTTTTCTACTAAAAAAAATGGAACTCTTTACTCGGTAAGGTGGCTTCCCATAGGTGGTTACGTTTTGTTGAAGGGGTTGGACGAGTTTGAAGGGGAGAGTGAGGGAGAGAATGAAAGTAGGGAAGAGGATGATAAAGATACTTTAAGTTCAGAGGAGGATGGTGACTCTTATAAGTCAAAGTCCTCATTTGCCAAGGTTATGATACTTCTTGCAGGGGCAATATTTAATTTTGCATTGGCATGGTTTTTGTTCTTTACTGTTAATTACTTTTTTGATGAGCGAAAAGTGCCAGCGGTTTTGTATTCTCCTAAGGTTGGCAAAGTATTGAAAGGATCTATTGCTGAAAAAGTTGGTATTAAGTCAGGAGATTTGATAATTAGAGTTGGATCTATACACATAACGAGTTGGGGAGTACTGAAGCACGCTGTTAAATTTTATGCTTCTCACGAGGTTGAGATTGAGTGGATCCGCAATGGTAAAAATTATACGGCAAGAGTTGTTATGGAAGATAGGTTAGGTATTGCTGCTTCTGGAGAAATAGTTCCCGTCGTAGGTGAAATTTCAGAGAAAAGTGGCTATGCTAAAGCAGGATTGCAGCCACAGGACTTAATTTTAGAAGTAAACGGTAAGAGAGTGAATTCGCTTGATGAGCTGGCAAAATTTAAAGGTAAGGGACCTTTTACTATGAAAGTTTCTAGATTAACAGCAACAGGAGAGAAAATCCTTACTGTGAATGTTGATAAATTGGAGCCTCTTTATCCCCCACTTGAACCAATTGTTGATCCAGTTGAAGGGAGAGCAGCTTGCAAAGCTGGTTTGAAGAAGGGGGATATTTTGCTTGAGATTAACTCTGTGCCAGTTAGGTGCTGGGAGTATCTAAGGTTTGTAGGGAAAAAACACAGAGATTCTACCGTTGAAGTTGCGGTGTTAAGGGGAGACAAGGTTTTGAAATTTAAAATTAAGTTGGAGGGAGATAAGTTTGGTTTGAAGATGCCTTATTATACTATTTACAACAAGGTTGGAATTTTGGAAGCTGTCAAATTTGCTACCGAAGATTTTAAAAAGTGGTTAGGAATGATGCTTGCTTGGTTCAAGAGGTTATTTGAATTTAGAGTGAGCACTCGGGATGTATCTGGACCTGTGGGGATATTTAGAATAATGATGAGAACTGCCAAAGAGTCATTTGAGGATTTTCTAACGGTAATAGCGATACTTTCCCTTAATATTGGCTTGATAAACTTAGTGCCATTTCCAGCTCTTGACGGAGCGAGGGCTCTTATTGAAATGTTCCGAGGATTTGGACTTAAGATAAGCGAAAAGTTGGAAGAGAGGATACATTTTGCAGGGTTTATTGTCTTACTTGGATTACTTGGACTTTTAGTTTACAAGGATACGATGGATATATTTAGAGGTAGGTAGTTAAGTGGGAAGGGAGGATATGTTTAAAAGGCTTGCAGAGAAGGCTCTTTTGTATATTCCAAAGAGTAAGTTAATTGATGAGGTTTTGCACCCTAGTGTTATTCGAAATGGGGTTTTAGTAAAAGCTTCTGCAGGAGCTGGGAAGACTACATTACTGGTTAGAATTTATTTTGAGCTTCTAAAACATGGAGTTTTGCCTGAGGAAATTGTATTTTTAACTTTTACTCGTGAAGCTGCCCGCTCCTTTAAGGAGAGGATTCTTTCTGTTCTTAGAAAAGTGTGGGGGGACTGTGAGGATTTCAGAGGATACATTGTTGAATTTTCAAAGCATTTTTCAAAGGCTGTTTCGGGCACGTTTCATTCATTTTTCAGCTCCGTGGTTGAGAATTTTTATACCCAGGTTGGAGCGAGGGAGTTTGTTACAGGGACTTTAGAGGAAGCTTTAAAAGCTGAATATATAGATCACTTTTTGAATTTGAGAAAGAGCGATGAAAAAAAATATGAGATTATGAACTACTTTGCTCGAAAAAGGTTGGAGAGTTACTTTTCTGTTGAAGACTTAATGTGGGATGAAGTAGATAATTGGCTTGATGAGGTGGAGAGAAAATGGTTTAAGCTTTTAAAAAAATTGAGGTTTGAAATAGAGATTTTGAAAGAAGAGGCTATAAGGGAAGGACTTTTATCGTCTTCACTGCGTTCCAAGAATAGGAGTGCTTTAAATGAGTTTGTTAAAAAATCTGATGTTGATGATGTTTTGAAAAGACTACTTTTAAAGAATTCCTTTTCCAAGGTTTACAATCTTTTAAATTCTATAGAGGAAGATGTGAAAAAAATAGAAGAGGGAGAAGATAATTTATTTGACATTCAGGTTAAAGAAGAGTTTATCGAGTTTATCAGAGGATGGAGGAAGTTTTTAAAAGAAAGAGGAGTTATTACTTACTCATCTGTACAACAGCAAGCCAAAAAGATAATGCGGAGTAATTCAGATTACTTTTTTGAAAAGTACAGGTATTTTCTAATTGATGAAGTTCAAGATTTGAATATGCTGCAGTTGAGGATTCTAGAGGATATGAGAAAGGGGTTTAAAAATACTGTGTTAGTTGGAGATGTGAAGCAGAGTATATATGGTTTTAGAGGAAGTCAGTACTTTGTTGTAGATGAGATAGAGAATAAAGTTGGAAAAGTGTTAATCATGGAGGATAACTGGAGAAGTTGTAGTGAAGTAGTAAGAAGACTAAATGAGTATGCAATAACTTATTTTAGAGAAGGTGAGCAAAAGGTAAATAGAGAGTGTAATGGGAAGGTTGAATTTTATTGTGCTGACTCATTAGAAAATGTGGCTCGATTTTTGCAAAACGGCTATTGTACTTTCATAGTTAGAAGAAATATTGAAGTATATAAACTTTGGAAAGAGCTTAATAAGAGGGGGTTTGTTGGCAGCGTTTATGGAGGAGATGTGCCCATAGGAGATGTGGATTTGAATAAGCTATACGCTAATTACTATTTTTACTATTCTCCTTATCCACCTGCGGGTCTCAAAAGATTTGAGCAGTTTTTTGGGAATACGGCAAGGCAGGATGCTACTTTTGATAAGGCAATAGAGATAAAGTCCAACACAGTGAGGAGAAGCAATTTATCTCTTGAGGCAGCTTTTGCGTATTCATACAGTGTGGCACTTCAAGAGTGGGAGTTATTTTCTGGAATATTAAAAGAGAATTTTGTTCGATTTTATCCGAAGTTTAGATTTTCAGCGGTGTTGCCCAGGGGTGAAGATTATTCTATTTACACAGTGCACCAGGCTAAGGGGCTGGAATTTGAAAGAGTTGTTGTGTTTGTTAGTAAACCTAAGGGTAGAGGTCAGAGCTACGGTAAGTACGGTGTAGCTTTCTTTGACAGGCGGGGAAATAGAAAAATAGATGAAGTGGCGGTGCTTGTTTCAAAAGCGGTTGCTTCCTTGGAAGAGTTGAATGAAGAAAGAAGAATTTACTATGTAGCACTTAGCCGGGCTGAAAATGAGTTATATGTGGTGTTTTCAAAAGATTTGATAAAAGAAGAAGGGAAAGAGAGTAAAAGTGATAGAAAGGAGCTATTTGAAGATATATTGGATATTTGGCGGCCAGATGAGTTGAATAGTGAGAATATTTTGATTGATAAGAGTGAGTTTCTAGTTAAAGAGTTTGGGTTGGATGAATTTACTGCCTTTTGTGATTTAAAAGGAACTTACCTAAATGTGAATAGAATAAAGGGAGATATTGAGCATGCGCTTTTGAAAAATAATAGATTTGTAAAAAGGGTTATTGCTTTTTTGGAGGAAGAGTTTGGCGAAAGCAAAAATTTAGTGTTTGCATGGGAAGTTACGTTAAGAGATGGTAACAGAGTGGATTTGTTGGTTATTGGAGATAAAGCTGTTTATGTATTCGAATTTAAACTCAGTGCAAAAAGTGAAAAAAAGGCTGCTTCCCAATTGAAAAGATACGCAGAAGTTTTGAGACAACTTTATCAAGTGAAAGATCTACCATTGGTTTTAGTGAGTTATTACATCGAGGAAGATGTGTTTGAAGTTTTAGAACGACTTTTAGTTGAGTGATGGTATGGGCTCTTTAGACAAGCTTTTTTGTACAGTTTATTAGCTTTGTCAAACCATGGATATTGAGAACTGAGTTGCCTCAAAATTTTACAAGCTTGTTTTTTTTCATTGAGTTGGAGAAGTATTAAAGATAGATTGAACTTTGCTTCGGGGAGAGCACTCATTGCATAGAATTTTACAGCATTTTTTAAATCAGCATTTTGTTGTGCTATAAAGCCTGCCTTGAAGGCCAGAAAAGGATCAAATTTAAATTTTAAAACCTTTTGAGCATTTTGCAAGGAAGGTTTGTCTAAAAACTCTCTATAGATTCTTGCTTTCCATATAATAAATGCAGCATTTACTAGGAGGGATAAGGCAATAAAGTACTTTACAACTTTCCACACTCCATTGATTAATTTTGTTGGTTTTGAACTTGATTTTGAGATTAACTTTGTAAATGAATAAAGGGCAATAAAGGCTACGGGTGGAATATGAAGAGGGAAAAATACCAGGGATTCGAAGGCTATGCTGGTAAGGCTAAGGGTGTAGAGGAGTTTGTGGGAATTGGGAGGAATTTTTGGATTGGTAAGAATGTGAATTAGTGGAATAATGAAAAAGACTATTGGAAATAATCCTAGAATTCCCATCTCTACTATTGTTTGAATGTATTCGTTGTGACACCAATCAGTTCTAATTACTGGGAAGTCGTGCTTTAGAGATTCTTCTAGAAGTTTAGAGGGAGTGTTTCCAATGCCTATTCCCATTGGTTTTTTTAGAGCGATGTTTATGCAGTTTGTTACTATCTTTACTCTTTCTGCATTTGCACTAGGAGTCCAGTTTCTGGTTGCTATCCCGGATTTATAAATAAAAAAGATAGGGATAGATAGTGTAAGTAATAAAAGGATGTTTGCAAATTGTTTTGGATAAAATTTTCGAGATATGGCTATTGTTGAGATGAGCATTAAGGCAAGGGTTGAAGCGCGACATCCCGAGAAGCTTATTATTAGGGTGGATAGATATGCAAGGGGGGGAGAAAATTTTACTGTATAAGGTATTGCTGCCGCTAAGAATGAGGACAAGTAAGATCTATTTCCGAAAGTGGATATGAATTTTTTTGGATATTCGACGTTGTAAATTAACCAAAAGAGGATGGGAAGGAATGTGGAAATTGCTATTTCCCAGTCAAAATTTTTCTTTTGAAGGAAGTCGCTCATTGTCATTAGAATTGCTGCAAGGAGCAGTATAGATGGGGAATTAGGTTCCAGAGCTAGAAATATAGGAAAAAGCAACCAGGCATTTTTAGGGAGGCGAAGTGATTCAGTTGAGATTGCTATTAGCGCTGTAATTATTAAAAAGGCAGCAAACTTTATGGGGCGGAATGAGTCTGCAAGAAGGGTTATGTGAAGTGATGGTAGGAGAATTATCAAGCCGGAGATTATTGCACGATTTATACCGAGGCGCTGCAAATTTTTATCCTCCGCATTACTTTCATTTTATTGCTTTCTTAAAAAGTATAAGAAAAAAGGTTAAAATATACATCAAAAGAAAGGTTCTAAGGGTTAGGTTGTATTAATGGTTTGGTAGGGGGGAATTAGTTGAAGAAGGAGCAGGGCTACATTTTCAAAACTTTAAATTTAAGTGAAGTTATAGGTGAAATTACACCTTATCCTAAGGGGCACTTTACATTGGTGATGTTTGCCAAGGATCGTGAGAAGTTTTTTAAAATTTTGAAGAGAATTAACAACTATTATTTAAAAGGAAGTGAAGATGATGATGAGAGATCTAAAAAAGCTTTTTTAAATCCACAGCAACTAAGTTTATACGTTGTATGGTTTGGAAGGGTGGATTTTTTGAATGAAGTTGAGATTTTAAAAAATGCACTTGAGTTTGAATTTAATATTGGTCTTCCCCTTGACTTCAAGCGTTTTAAACATAGTGCGGTGCGTAAGAGAAAAAGCATATGGATATTTTTTGATCAAAATGTGTTACCTTCCCAGATAGCTTTTGTAGCGTTTGAGAGGTTTTTCGATAATTATGGCTCAAATACCTGTCGCGGTATTTTGCTTAAGTGGTGGGAATACGCCTGGATTCTGCCGTGGGTACCGGATAGATTGTGGACTTACAGGCCTTCTTTGAAGTACACTTGGGCTGCTTGGAATGGAAAAGGTGAGCCGAATTTACTTAGTAGCTACATAGTGGATGCTGTGGGGATAGCTCCAGAGAGTTTACCTGGTTTGAGAAAAAGGGGTTTTAAGCAGTTATTAAAAGAACTTTCGAATCCGATAGCATTTATCTTAGACACCTATTTGCAATTCAAGGCATGGTTATTGTCCAAAGTGCGTTAATTTGAAATAGAAAGAGTTTTTAGTATTCTTCTCAATTTTCTCATTGCGAATTTTACGTCGGAGTTGTGAACAGTTACTGGGAAATAAAGTGTTATTGAGTTTTTGGAAGTAGATAAATCGGTTGTGTGTGCTAGTATTCGGTTTTTTTCAAGGAGATTTTCTAATTCTTTGGCATTTAGTTTACTTTCAACGGTGATGGTTATTGTAAGTTTGGAGGTTAATTTAGCTTCTGCTTTTTGTATGGATTTTTCAATTAAATGCACTTCTTCTTTAAGAATTGAGAAGATCTCACAGGATTTTTTATAGAGTTTTTTTAGCCATTTTTTCCAGAGATGTGAAAATAGTAGGGTGGCAAAAATAGTGTGTCTTGAGGTGGAGTTTGAGTTGGTTAATGTGTCAAAAAGTTCGGGAAATTTCAATAAGTGATTCAAAGGAGTTACCCAGAATTTTGATGTTATAAAACTGTTTATTATGGTTGATGAGGTGATGAAGCCTTTAGATAAAAGACTATTTTGCTTTTCTAGATTCAAAGTCCAAAAGTTATCCACTTTGCTTGAACAGCCAAAGTATTGGCTTATAGTTTTGCTTTGTTCTTGTGTAATCGGTATTAATATGGAGGTGTTTGACTGTTCATCTTGCAGTTTTTTTATGAGTGAGATAAGCAGAGGAGCATGAATAAATGCTCCCTTTTGTATAAAGTACCTCATAGGTCGAGAAAGTAGATTAAGTGAATAACCAAATGGGAAGTCCTTAGCTACTTTGAAATCTATGTATGGTTTACCATCTATGAAAAATAGAAAAGAGTGAGCTTTAAATCTAGTCAGAATTTTATTTATCATTCGATTATCACCTTGTTGCGTCCTGTATTTTTGGCGGTGTAGAGTCTGTCATCTGCTATCTTAATGGCTTCTTCAAGATATTCTGCTTCACTTGGCATTTCACAAATGCCGGCACTTAAGGTAACTTCAAGTCCGAAACGGCCTTGTGAGAATTTGAAAAGCTGTTGTCTTATTCTCTCCATAATGTGAAAAGCGCTAGCCTTGTCAGCTTTAGGAAGAATAAGCAAAAATTCTTCCCCGCCGTAGCGAATGATTGTGTCGTTTTCGCGAAGCATGGTTTTAAAGGTGTAACTTACCAGTTGAAGTATGTTATCACCCATTTGGTGACCATACGTGTCGTTGATTTTTTTGAAATGATCTATGTCAACCATTATTATGGAAAAGCGTTCGCCTCCTTTTGCTCGGCTGTTTATACTTAGAGCTATCTTTTCAAGGTAACGTCTATTGTGAGTTTGAGTTAACGGGTCAACGTAAGTTTCGGTTTCTAATTTGCTCTTTATTATTGCTGCTGCTGCATAGGTGGCAAGAGTTGTTAAAAGATGAAGATCTTGTGGAGAAAATGGAGGGTTTATCTTATCTGTTGCAAATATTGCGCCGATTATTTGGTTCTCAACTAGCATTGGAGTTGCTATTAGATTCAGAGATGAGTAATTCGAGGATGGTTCAAGGTCCAATTTTTTCCAATCGGAGAGAGAATTCAGTATTATAGGTTTTTTTATCTCAATTAATTTTTTCAAGAGACGGGTTTCTTCGACAGTTGTTACAGGATGTGTGAGTCCAACAGATAATTGCCTGTCAATTATTGATTCATTTTTCAAAACGATTATGCTGCAGTGTTTACACTCAAGTGCTTCCATAGCAAGTGAGGCTGTTCTTGAAATTATTGAGTTTACATTTCCCGAGAAGATATGAGTGGAGGTTTTAAATAGTAACTCCAGATCCCACACCAACTGCTTTTGTTCTGAAAGTAGCTTTAAAAAGTTTAAAACAGCCGAGGCTGCATTTGCATAGTTTAGCATTATTTCAAAATCCTCATCAGAGAAGTAGGTGCTGCTTTTTCCCACAGATAAAACTCCTGCTACTTTATTTTTTACAGTGAGAGGAACAGAAATGTCACTTTTTATAGTGAGGCCTGCTTTTGGTTTAAAACGGTTGTCTTTACTTGTGTCTTTTACAAATATGGGTGTTGATGTTTTGGCGACCCAACCTACTAGGCTTTCTCCAATGTGATAAGTTAGTTCTTCAGCTACGTTGTAAGTTGCTGTAGGGATAAGTTTTTCTTTATCTTTTAGGAACAATGCTGCGTGATCTGCTTTAACCAGCTCCACTGCGTACATGAGAATGTCTTTTAGTAGGTGTGAACTTTCCACATTTGAAGATAAGCTTTTTATTATAGTTGATAGGCTTGAAATGTGTTTCTTTGAGATCTCAAGGTTCTTTTGAGTTTTGAGTTGGAGATACTTAAGCTTTATTACTGGGATTAACTCTTCGAGAAAGTCCTTGACTTCTGGGATGCACTTTATAATCATTACCTCTTCGCTGTCAATAAACAACTTTATACTTTCGAGAGCAGAAGAAGGAATACCCCGTGAAATACCTGAATTTGATCCCGGCAGTTTAGCTATGAGATGCCAGGAGGGGCTTATTGAAGAAAGGACTTCAGTTAAGTATTCGATAAATTCACGTTCATTCAGGTATAAGATCTTTTCGGTAAATTTTGTAACTGTTGGATCACTCATAGCACTCTATTTTATCAGATGAACACTCCTCCGCCAAAATCATAAATGACATTATTCATTTTAACATTATGAAATTGCAGTGGAATGTATTTTAAATTATATTCACTGCATATTTTTTGTAATTCTTTTGAGTAGCCAAATGAAAAGAGAGTATTGTTTTGCCAGCTAAAGCATGCACCGCCTATGAAGCCTGTGTGAATTTTGGTATTTATAGGGCCTGGCAACTTTATATTTGAGGAAAATAGCTGGGTAGGTATGCCTTTTTTACGAAGGGTTTTGTATATGCCTTTATCTGAGGTGACTATGGTATCTCCTATTTCTATGCAGCTACATGCAGCGTACGACTGTTTAGTGTGAATAAAGGTGAAAGATTTCTTTTCTAAAAGTGACTTTACAAGTGGGGAGGAGGTTTTGGGATTTAGAATTGCCACTTTTTTCCGGGATATGAAAATGTTTATAAGAGTACTCAAAGGCCATTTTTTTCCTAGAGGAATTTTTATAACGGTGTATTTATTAAATGGAATTTCTGGGTAAAAACGTGTGTTCGCGTTTATAAATAGTGTTTTATCAATTTTTAGCACATTGGTATCACTGTGAGTGTTAACTGGGTGATATGGATTTGAAGAGATAATAAATATTGGAATGATACGCGTACCAATTGCAGAGCTGATTTTTTCTAGGTTTTCATTTATGAGTCGAGCTGCTTTAATTGATACAACTAATTTATAGCTACTTTCCATTGCTGCAGACCTTTTTTAACTAATTCTTGAGCGCCATAAGAATATTGCTAGGATAGCTATTGCAAGAAAAACTGCAAAATATCCCGCGAAGTTTGCCCAATTAGTAGGTTTGTAAAAGTTCAAAACCAGTGGATTTGTGAAATGCACTTTTTTTCCTTTAAGAAAGACTTTAACTGAGAAATTGTCTGGAGTGTATTTGAATACAACTCTAACACTGTCACCTTTCGGTTCCACTCGTAAGTTAACGGGAGAGAAAAGTGGTTCTTTTAAGACAGCGTATTCTAATTGAGGTTCTGGAACAGGAAGTTTTAATTCGTATACGTTTACATCTTCTGGATCGTATTTAAAGGGGGATACCTTGATAATGGGGGGGG
>Ga0256838_1000404_pt1 | contig 27129 bp, 23 predicted proteins | sample 4571419metaG_FD_185978 | JGI IMG/M metagenome (GOLD analysis project Ga0256838, IMG submission 185978) | Hydrothermal vent microbial communities from Guaymas Basin, Mexico - 4571-419 | ecosystem: Environmental > Aquatic > Marine > Hydrothermal vents | place: Mexico: Guaymas Basin | collected... | reverse complement strand
CAAACCACGGTTCTGTTACATTTAATGCCATTTGGAATAATTCTTTTGTCATCTCTTCTCTTTTAGTGAATTTTATATTTTGATTATAGCTGATTTTGGATTACCCACAGTTTTTTAGAAGGAACCCTATTTGTGATAGTAGAAAAATAAAAAATTTTGAGAGATGGTTAAAAAACTTTTTTGCTTATTGGGAAAGTAAACCTAAAAATAACAAACGCCTTTCAACAAATGACATTAAAGTATTGAAACAGTTTTTAAGACCCAATTTTGAACTTATTGAGCCACTATATGTAAAGTTATTAAATATTGAAGAGAAGGCTGTAAAGCTTACAGAAGACCAGTATAAATATTTAGATATTGTTGTAGCTAACAAAAGAGTATTATGTTCAGGAGGAGCAGGAACAGGTAAAACGTTTTTAGCTGCTGAGTTAGCAAGGCGATTTGTAGCCGATAAAAAAGAAATTTTATTTGTATGTAAATCTAATTGGTTAAGACGTTACCTTGAAACCAAAATTCACAGTGAGTTTATAACTATATCTACGATAGATAGTCTTAAAATTGATATGAAACGTTCAGGAATTGATATGTACGATATATTAATAGTTGATGAAGGACAAGATTTATTTGATTTTGATGATATTAAATTGTTAAATGAGGTCTTAGATGGTAGTTTATCTGATGGTGAATGGTATATTTTTCATGATATTAATAATCAAGCAGGGTTATTTATAGATACAAAAGTGGAGATTTTAGAGTTACTAGAGAGTTATAACCCAGTTAAAATACCACTGTTCACAAATTGTAGAAATAGTAAACCGATATTAAAAAAAGTTCAAGATACCTTAGCCTTAGATATGGGAGTAAAAGGAACAGGAATGGGTCCAGAAGTACATGAATTTGAAGATACTGATAACAATGGAATAGCATTAAAGAATGAAATAAACAATATGATAAAAGGTGGTATTTCACATGGTTTAATAACCATTCTTTCACCATTAAGTTATGAAAAATCAACAATTTCTTTACTTCCTGAAAAAATAAAGAAAAATATAGTTAAACTAGATGATTATTCTGTGCGTTCTTTCCCCATACCTCAAATAAGTTTTTCAGAAATTAAAAATTTTAAGGGTTTAGAAAATGAGATAATTATTGTTATAGATTTAGAGCAACCTCAAAATATAAAAGAAAGCTCTAAAAAAGTTGAACATTATGTGGCTATGAGTAGAGCTAGAGGGTTATTAAGTGTTATTTGGAAAAAAAGAGTAGAGAAGTTGTCCCACCCAAAAAAGGTGGAACAAGAGGGGGTTAGGTTAAAACCTAAATCCCATCAATAATCGCATTCAAAGTAGCCGAAGGTCTCATAGCCTTCTTTGCTAACTCTTCATTAGGGTTAAAGTAACCACCGATGTCTTGAGCTTTACCTTCCATAGCAAGAAGTTCAGCAATAATAGTATCTTCACTATCTTTAAGAGCTTGTGCAACTGGTGCAAATTTCTCTGCTAGTTCAGTGTTTGCTCCATTTGCTAAAGCATCAGCCCAGTATTGAGCTACGAAGAAGTGAGATGCTTTGTTGTCAGGCTCTCCACATTTTCTGCTTGGTGCTTTGTTGTTGTCAAGGTAACCATCATTTGCAACGTCAAGAGCAGCTGTAAGAGCAGCTAATTTTTCGTCGTTGTGTTTGTTACCGATAAATCTTAATGACTCAGCAAGTGCCAAGAACTCTCCTAAAGAATCCCATCTTAAGTGACCCTCTGCAAGGAATTGATCAACGTGTTTTGGAGCAGATCCACCAGCACCAGTTTCGTAAAGACCACCACCTGCAAGTAAAGGAACGATAGAAAGCATTTTAGCCGATGTTCCAAGCTCTAAGATTGGGTACATATCTGTTAAGTGGTCTCTTAGAACGTTACCTGTAACAGCGATTGTATTTTCACCAGCTCTTACTCTTGCATTTGTAAATCTTGTAGCTTCTGTAACATTCATAAATTGAATATCAAGACCCTCTGTATCAAGGTCAGCAAGGTATGTGTTTGCTTTTTTAATCATTTCAGCATCGTGCGCTCTGTTTTCGTCTAACCAGAAGATAACAGGAACTTGCTCGATTTGACCACGTTCTACGGCTAGTCTTATCCAGTCTTTGATTGGAATGTCTTTTGCTCTACTCATTCTCCAAATATCTCCAGCTTCACACTCGAAAGTCATAAGAGCTGTACCATCTTCAGCAGTAACAGTTACTGTTCCAGCTTCAGCCAATTCAAATGTAGTTGGGTGAGAACCATACTCTTCTGCTTTTTGAGCCATAAGACCAACGTTAGCCATTGAACCCATTGTAGTCACATCGTATTGACCATTTGCAACACAATCAGCTACCATTTCAGCGTGGAACATAGCGTAAGTAGAATCAGGAACTACAGCAACACACTCTTTTGCATCGCCATTTCTATTCCACTGTTTACCACCTTCTCTTACAACAACTGGCATAGAAGCATCAATAATTACATCGTTAGATGCGTTGAAGTTTGTTGTTCCTTTGTCAGAATCAACCATTGCGATTTCAGGGTTATCAGACTCAACAACAGCTTGGAACGCGGCTTTGATTTCGGCTTCTAAAGCGTGACCAGCAATTTTATTTTCTAAATCGCTCATACCTTGGTTAGGATTTACTTTAAGTTCTGCAAATGTATCGGCATATTTTGTAAAGACATCTTGGAAAAATACTGTAAACGCGTGACCAAACATAATTGGGTCAGAGATTTTCATCATTGTAGCTTTAAGGTGAATTGACCATAAAACGCCATTTGCTTTTGCATCTTCTATAGATTTAGCAATAAACGCTTTAAGTTTAGCCACAGACATAAATGTACCATCAAGAACTTCTTTGTCCATTGCATCAATCATTGCTAATTCGCTACCATTAAGTGCGATAGTAACTTTTTGTGCAGATGTCATAGTCACTGATTGCTCATTTCCTTGGAAATCGCCGTCACCTGCCATGTGTGCTACATAAGACTTAGGATTCTCTGGGAATGCTTTTAGTCTATGTGGGTTGTTTTGAGCAAATTTCTTAACAGCTTTGGCTGCTCTTCTGTCTGAGTTTCCTTCTCTTAGAACTGGGTTAACGGCACTTCCTAGACAAGTAGAATATTTAGCTTGAATAGCTTCTTCATCAGCATTTGCAGGATTTTCAGGATAGTTAGGAATATCATGACCTTGACCTTGAAGTTCTGCGATACAGTCTTTAAGTTGTCCCACAGATGCTGAAATATTTGGAAGTTTGATGATATTTCCATCAGCTTCTAAAACTACTTCACCCAATTTAGAAAGTTCATCTTCTGCTAGACCCATAGCTGATAATACTCTACCTGCAAGTGAAATATCAGAAGTGACAACTTCTACACCTGCTGCTTGTGTAAATGCGTTTACGATTGGTAACAATGAGTACGTTGCGAGTGCTGGTGCCTCATCAATTTTTGACCAGATAATCTTTGGTAATGACATATTTGTTCCTTAGTAATGTGTTTAATACACAAAATATATCACAAAAGTCTTTATAGGATTATTGAATAGCCAAAAATGCTTTTTTGAATAGAGTAGATGTTTCTCTTTTACACAATATATTCAACAGAAAATCCAAGAGCTAGAGGGGCATACAGTTTGATATACATTGCATTCTCCTTGCTTGGTTTCTATTTTTATGTATCAGTAAGTAACATCAAAAAAACGTAAAATCCTTTGTATTTTAGCAACAACTTTTATGCTTGATACACATCTTTTTTCAAGCATCCAAAGGCTTTTTACTCTTCTATACTTAAGATTTAAATGCTACCATAAGTCCTAACCCTAAAGAAAGGCACAAAAAATGACGAGAAGAAACCTACTCTCCCTAGCGAGTCTAAGCACAATCGCATGGGCAATAGCACCACTTCATGCAAACACATGGCAATCGTATGAGAATTTACCCGAAAATCAAGACCCTTGGAAAGCTGAAACTAGCAAAGAAGCAATCAAATTACTTTATCCTGATAAAGAAATATTACTGAGTGAGAAGATATATTTAAAAGCCCCTAAATTAGCAGAAAATGGAGGCTCTATTCCTATCTATATCAAAACAGATTTAAAAGCCAAAAGAGTCATGTTATTTCAAGATGCTAATCCTACTTCTTTGGTTGGTATTTTTGAAGTACATAAAGATGAAATAGTAGATTATTCTTTTTATATAAAAATGAGACAAGAAGCATTTATAAAAGTACTTATAGAAGATATAAATGGGTTAGTTTATGTAAAAAGTCAAGAAATTTATGTTTCTAGTGGTGGAGGTTGTGGAGGATGATAAAATCAAAAATAAAAGCAAAGATAATAGATAATATACTTCATATTAAATTTATGATTCATAATAAAATGATAGGAGAACACGAAGCAGAAAAGAAGAATATAGCAGAAGACTACATCACACATATTTTACTCCATGTAGGTGAACGCATACTTTTTGACTTTAAATCCTCAGGAAATATAAGTCAAAATCCCTTGTTTAAATTAAAATTCAAACAAAAAGAGCTAAAAATAGGTGACCAACTAGAGTTGGAATGGAAAACCATTTCAAATGAAAAGGGTTATGATTCAAAGAAAATAAAATAATATGTTAAACCGTAGAACTTTTATAGGGGCTTGTTTTAGTACGCTTGGCTTATCTTTTTTAGATGCCAAAGCCCTAAAACCTTGGCACTTGGGACATCATGGCGATTTTTATTTTAAGCAGATGGCACAATCTGTTTATGTCATGCACGGAGCAAAAAAACGAGACCATGACGCACAATGTTTTATCCATAATCCTGCCTTTATAGAAAGCAAAAATGGTATTATCATCATAGATACGGGGGCTAGTTATGTGGTGGGAAAGGCTGTGCTTAATCAAATAGCACAAATCAGCCCCAAACCTATCATCGCAATTTTTAACACCCACCATCACTCTGACCATTGGTTTGCCAATGGGGCGATTGTAGAAGCCTATCCTGATGTCAAAATCTATGGACATCAAAACATTATAGAGTCTGCTACACATATGTATCTCCAAGGAGAAGAACGCCTTATTAGCCAAGCCAAAGCCAAAAGCTTTTATTTGCCTAGCTACTTTGTGGACGATGATGAAAACATGACTATAGACGGCGAAGACTTCCATATCCAACACCCAAAATCTGCCCATTCCAATTCGGATATTAGTATCACACATCTACAAAGCAATGTTATTTTTTTGGGTGACATCGTCCTAGAATCTACCTTGGGCTATTTTTCAGAGATTTCAAGCATTTTGCAAAATATCACTTTTTTAGAAAAACTAAGCCAACAAAAACGCTACGCACTCTATGTCGTAGGGCATGGCACATCAGGAAATTACCAAAAAACCGTTGCACCCTATCTCTATTATTTATCAAGTATCAAAGAAGAAGTAAGCAAAGCCTATGAAGAAGACAAAGGTATCTTTGAACTAGAAGAAGCACACAAGAGACTCAAACAAAAGTTCACATGGAAAGAAGATTTTACCTTTCCTCTAAGATTTGTAGAAAATCATATGGAATTTGTCTATGCAGAGTTGGAAAAAGAAGATAATTTTTTATGATACAATATATTGTGCCACAAAACCCACAGGTAAAGGGGTATCTAACAACACAGAGGTACTTTGATTGGGATTTACGATACGTTCATAAGGAACATACAAAAATCTTGCACCTACGGTAACCCCTATTTGGCTTTTTTCTTCAAGGTGTACTCGTATACTGTGGGCTACAGAGGATGAAAACTTTGCAGGGATACCTGATTTTGAAACCAATAATAAAATGTCTATCCCCCCTTGAAGGATACGCTCTTCTAATTTTTCTTCTAAAAGTGCATAACTTTTGTCCTCATTGGGTTCATCATTGCTATAAAATTCTTCTTCTCCTGCTTCATTTAGTAACAATAAAAAGGGCTGAAAACTTTTTGATACTGCTAAGGTATCTTTTGCTCGATATACTGCCTTTTCAATTAAGACAAATGCTTTTTCATCATCATTATTTCCCATACTACACTCCTTCTCAAAATAATATTTGTTATCTTCTCTTATTTCTATGACTTTTTCTTTTTTTTTCTTTTTTTACCTCTTCTACCACCTCAACACAGGTATTTGTATTTTTGCCACAGTGACGGCAGGTAGTTCTCATAGTAAAGACATACCAATTATTTTTATCTTTAAGGATAGGGGCATGGCAATGGGGGCAAGATAGTCTACTTTGGATGATTGAAAAAACCATAATAGGCAATAGATAAAATAGATTTTCAGCAAAAATAGAGAGGATAATTAATGCTCCTATCACGATAGATAAGAACATATATTTTTTATACGATGAAAGGCACATGATTATTCCCATTCTATCGTTGCAGGTGGTTTTGAGCTAATATCATAGACGACTCTGTTGATACCCTCAATTTCATTGATAATTCTTCGGCTCATTCCTTCTAATACATCGTGAGGCACATGGGCAAAAGTAGCTGTCATACCATCGACAGATTCTACCATACGGATACAGATAGTATTTTCATACGTTCTATTGTCCCCCATTACGCCTACAGATTGGATATTTAGAAGTACGGTAAAGGCTTGCCATACTTTGTCGTAATAGCCTGTGGCTCTAAGCTCTTCTTGCATAATGGCATCAGATTCACGGATAAGATGGAGACCCTCTTCTGTCACTGCTCCCATCGTACGGATAGCAAGTCCTGGTCCGGGGAAAGGGTGTCTGCCTATCATTTGGGCAGGAAGTCCTAGTTCGAGTCCTAGTTTTCTTACCTCATCTTTGAAGATTTCACGCAAAGGTTCAACGAGTTCAAAGGTCATCCAATCAGGTAATCCTCCTACATTATGATGAGATTTGATAGTCTTAGAAGGTCCTTTTACAGATACCGATTCTATGACATCTGTATAGAGTGTACCTTGGGCTAAAAATTCTACATCTGTATGCTTTTTGGCTTCTTTGTCAAAAACTTCTATAAACTTTTCGCCAATAGCTTTTCTCTTGACCTCTGGGTCAGAAATCCCCTCTAAGGCTTTCATAAATATCTCTTTGGCATCAATAGTGATAAGAGGAATATCAAGAAGTTTAAACATTACTTGTACATCATGGGCTTCATCTTTACGTAAAAGTCCTTGGTCAACAAAGACACAAATGAGTTGCTCTTTGGGTAAGGCTTCGTTAAGCATCGCAGCGACCACTGAACTATCTACCCCACCACTCACACCACAAAGGACTTTTTTGTCTCCTACTTGTGCTTTAATCATAGCGATTTTCTCTTTGGCAAAGCTTCCCATGTTCCATGTGCTGTCACACCCACAAATATGTTTGGCAAAGTTTTTGAGTAGTTGCGTTCCTTCTACGGTATGATGTACTTCAGGATGAAATTGAAAGGCATAGATTTTTTTCTCTACATTTGCAATGGCTGCATAAGGAGAATTTTCTGAAGTACCAATCACTTCAAAGCCATCAGGAATACGCTCTGCTTTATCGCCATGGCTCATCCATACGATACTATCATTTTGCATTTGAGCAAAAATATTTGCTGTGGTAGTGCTTAATTTTGCTTTACCATATTCATGATGATCAGCAGAAATAACACTCCCTCCAAAATGTTGGGTAATGAGTTGCATACCATAACATATCCCCATAATAGGCAAACCCAAATCCCACAAACCTGCGTCAGGTTTATAGGCATCTTCTGCATACACAGACGCAGGGCCACCAGAGAGGATAATCCCTTGGGGCTTTCGTGCTTGGATGTCTGCTAGGCTTTCACGATAAGGGACAACCTCTGCATACACGCCTGATTCTCTCAGTTTTCTAGCGATGAGTTGTGTATATTGTGAACCAAAATCTAGTATTAGGATAGGTACTTGTTTCATGGGATTTTTCCTTGAAGTTATAATTTAAAGAGATTATACTGTATATTTCATGAGAATGGTATTTTTTATCGTTCCAAAGTTTGACTTTGGAACGTGTACGTATCTATCAGACAAGCTCTCATCCTACTGTGCTTCTACCACAAAAGTATTTACGCTTCCTGTACCCCAATGGCTATTCAAGATGACCTTTGTACCATCAGGACTTGCACCACCATAAGTATTGTGATAATTAGCATTGATATGTGACTGTGAGAAGTTTTGTACCGTTTCATTGCCTGAGCCATCTAGTTTGAGAGCAAAAACTTGTTTATAGTCCACACCCACAGTCGTCACATAACACCATCCTGCCCGTCTTGTGTTTCTACAACCAATGTGTCCTCCTCCATAAGGGGAATGTAGAAGTTCCTTGCCTAATTCTGTTGGGTTGTCTAGGTTAAAGCTATAGACCCCTACCCCACTCACAAATTGCACAAAAACTTCATTGCCCTCTGTATCATAGCCTATATCTCCATGCCCACCTTCACTATAAAGGTTTCCATCACCATCCCATCTGTATTGGAGTTTTACTTTATTGCTTAAATTTATATCATATCGATACATTCCATCGGTATAGCCATTAGCATTATTAAAAACAATGTATTTCCCAGAAGGAGAAACCGATAGCCAATCAAGCGTAGTAGGCTTCCAAAAGCTACTGCCATTGACCGTACTCCACTCCCAACTTTGACTAGGCATCATTTTTGTCCATACCCTTGTTTTGGCTTGTAAATCATATAATATGACATAAAAAGTCGTATCATTGGGTTTTTTAGCCACAAAGACTACATATTTATCGTTATAGTCTATATTGCCTTCATGTGGTCCGAGATGTATCAATTCATAGTCACTAAAGTTATCCAATACCAATGAACAATTTACATCATTCCCATTCATCTTGCCTTCTATTAATGCGTAGGAACTATTAATCACATAAAAGGTATTGGCTACTTTATTTGACCAACGAAAATAATCTGAACTTCTTGCACATAAAATATTGTAAGACTCTGAGTTTGTTTTGGTTTTGGTACTATCTGTTTCACTTAGTGTACTTGCATCATAAATTCTATTTCCTATGCGTATAAATCTCATATCAGCATTCCAATTTTGTACTTTTGGATAAGCTGAAGTTTTGGTATCTATTTTGTCTACCATCCTAATGCGTGTTTGATAGATAGGATCAAGCGTAGCTGTGCCAACAGTAGGTTTTATGACTCCATTGTCTGTTGCCCTTGCTGATAGGCTTGTACTTATAGGATATTTTTTTGCACTAAGTGATAAATCACAATAATCTATATCGTTATTTTGTATCACATTGATAGCATTATATTGTATGCCTTGACAATCTCCACTGTTATATGCACCTTCTACTTGTAGAGCAGAGAATATATCAGAATAAGTGGCTTTATTGCTTAAGGGAATGGCTGTTGCTCCATCATTTATGCCCTTAAATGCATCATCGCTTAACGCCCCCAATGCAAAAACAAGGTCTTGCTTAGCTAATACATTTGCCAAGTCCCCTGCCACATAGCTATGGTCGGTACTAGAGAGGGTATAAAATGATTTATCTGCTTGTGTCGCTAAGTTCCAAATCTTCAAATGTATTCTTGGGTCTGTTCCCGTCCCCTGTACGCCATTCATCTGTAAAAATGATACTCTACTCTCTAAAAGATTCAAGTCTATCTCGTCCATATTAAAAGAAAACCAACCATCAATAGAAAGTGCCAAACTCCCAGAATTTCCATATCCATAATCACGAAATTTTTTCATGGCATAAAAAGCTTGTCCTCCTCCCAAAGAATGTCCCATAATAATAAGTTTTGAAACAGTTAACCCATGTCTAGCTTTCACTTCATTCAGTGCAATTTCAAGTTTTTGCGTCACATACGCACTAGCATAAGAATTGGAATCAACCCCTATCACATAATAGCCCTTACTCGCCAAAAATTGCATAATCCCAGTATAACTCTCAATAGTAGCACTCCCTCCACCTTTGATAAACATCACTACAGGCATATCAGCACTTATCCCATTTTCTGGATAATAAGCAATATATTTATTATCCCCTTGCTGATTATTGCTATAGACTATTGGTGTATACATACCCAAATCAGCATATCCATGAGAACTATTTACTGTAATTTTTACAGTCACTACAGTAGAATTATGTACACTATCACTCACAAAAAAAGTAAAACTATCTTCACCCACATAATTAGCATTGGGGCTATAGCGTAAATTGGGTGCAGTACCAGAAAGTGTCCCATGTAGAGGTTGCGTTTGGACTACAAAAGAAATAGCACTATCATTATCACTCCCTCTAAGTGTAATATCATAATTGACACTATTCATCTCCATGCTAATATCTTGTGCATAAGCAATAGGTGTATCAATATTATCTTCAATTCCATCATCATCTTTATCAGGAAGCGTTTTTGTATAAGGTACAAAAGTAATAATATCTCCTACAAAAAGAGGTATCCATCCTTTTTTTATAATACTTCCTGCTGTTAAAAAAGAGCTTGTTAAGAGTAGTAATAATATGTAATGTATAGAATTTTTCATTTTTCACCTCTTTATATACTTAGAATATCTTCTTCTATAGTAGCAAAATATTTTTAAAAATTAGCTATTCAAAGACTCATCAGAGTAGACATTACTATTCTCTCCTGCTCCAATCTAAAATTTTTGCTATAAAAATCTTCTTTTAGCTTTTTAAATACCTCATTTTCTTCTACTGTCAGATATTTTAATTTACCTAAAAATCGTTTATGGGGACTCTCTTTTGTAGCCATATTTTGATAGTCTAAAAGTATCTTTTCATTCATTAAAATAGACTTAGTGTGAGAAAAATAAGAACGAAACTGAGAAAGGATAGCAAAACCATGTGTGTCAATATCACCCCAATAATAAAGCTTTTTATCTCTCAACCACAGCACATCTTTGAGACTCTCTACGCCATAACCCAAACCAAAAATCACCATAGCATTTTTTATATTCGGAAAACTCAATCCATTGATTTTATTCTCCGTAATAAATACTTTTTCACAGGCTATATCAAGTGTCATAAATTCGTTCAAAGGCAAAGAAATATCACTCAATCCTGCGATATAATAAGCTTCGTCCAAAATCCTAAAGCGAATACTTGGTAAATCATATTTCAGTCCATAGCGTTTTTCAAAGCCATGCTGAGAGAGTGTTATCGTTTCTCTCTCTAAAAGTACAGAGAGTATAACATCAATCACTTTCTTATGTGACTCTATAAACTTCGTATCAATACCCTCTATCTCTAATTCTCTCATATATATATTTGGCTTTGGAAATTTGATAAAATAAGAACAAACAAGCAAAAGCCTCTCCCAGACCTCATCATATTCCATCATAAGTTTAGGCTTTTGAATAAAGAGTGCTTTTAATTTTGGAAAAGCTTCTAAACTTTTATCTATAAGTTTTATGTGTCTCTTAAAAATATTTTCTCTAGCAAGATGCTTTAAAAATGCTTCTCTCGTAAAAAATAAAACCTTAGGAATAGACTGTTCTCCCAAAGAACGATAATTTACTGTATGAAATTTCACATCAAAAGAACTATGATGTAAACCCTCTATCCAATCACGAATAAGTTCAAAATGTTCTATTATCTCTTTCTCTGAAAGTCGTTTAAATTTTATCTCTATACTGAAATCTTCTTCTAAAATATAAGCTTTTATGTGTTGGGCTTGACTATAGAGAGTTTGAAGTTTTTTGTTTAGGTCTTTTGGGGTTTGGAGTTTAGGGGGCATGATTATAAGTTTCCTAAAAGAGATATAAGATACATTAGCCATCTAAACGATTCGAAGCTTTTTTATATACTTCCATATCATCTCTTTTACCTATAGCGATAATAAAAATTTCTATTTTATTATCTATGATTTTATACACAATTCTTACTTTTTTATTATCGACATATACTTTTCTGAAACCTTTTAAATCTAAATTGGCTTTATTTCCCAATTCATCACCCAAAATAGGATTTTTAGCCACTTTTTCTATCTTCTTGAATATTTGAATAGCAATATTTTTGCCTAAGGCTTTAATATCTTTTTTAACATCTTCATGATAAATGATTGCATACATATTCTTAGTCTTTTAAGTCATTTTCATCTATATCAAATGCTTTTAACATCTCTTTATGAGAAAAAGTTTTATAAGATTTCGAGCTTCGTTCTTGAATAAGATTATAAATTTCCTGATGTTCCATAAAAGCCAAAGCCTCTTTCATTTTTTCATACTCATCTTTAGAGACAAGCACTGCTTCAACTTTGTTGTTTTTTAATATGGCTAATTTCTCTACTGAAGAATTTTTAATCTGTGCCAAATAAGCCCCAAATCTTTTAGCAAATTGAGAAGAGGGGATAAGTTCATTTGATGCATAAGCTATCATTACTACTCCTTAATACTTTCCGTAATATATTAAGGGTATTATAGCGTAATTTTATTTAAAAAAAATACAAAAGCTTTCTTAAGTAGTAATAAAATTTAGCTATAAATATATTCATAACCTTAATCTATTTTTTTAATTTTTCATTTATAGTGTTAGAGTAAGTAGTATTACTGAATTAAACCATAATTTTAACCTTTGACGATGTGAAAGCTATCGTTTTCAATGAACTTTATATTTTATTGTTTAATTTAGAATAGGTACTTATAATAGCTAAATATATATTCAAGGGAAAATATGCAAAATGGAAATATAAAATTAAAAGACCTTTTTAATGGTGACAGGATATTTAATATACCTAAGTACCAAAGAACATACGCATGGAAAGATGAAAATCTTGAATACTTTTTAGAAGACTTATTAAATCAAAGAGGTGAAAAAAGTTATTTCCTTGGAACATTGTTATTTCATCAAAAAAATAATAGAGGTGAGTATGAAGTAATAGATGTTGTGGATGGACAGCAACGATTAACAACTATAATGATTTTCATGAAATCTATAATTCAAATTCTGCAAAATAGAAACTCTACAAAAGTAACCAATAAAACCTTTTCAAGATATATTTATGATGGTGAGAACTATAAGCTTGAATTAGAAAATGAGGATAATAGTTTTTTACAAAATGCAATTTTAAATGATAATGAAGCTTCTATACAAGAAACACCATCACAAAAAAGACTTATGGAAGCTAAAATATATTTTGAGAAAGAGTTGTCGAGCTTAAATATAGAAGTGCTAGAAAGGTTAATAGAAATATTAATTAATTCAGATGTGATTTTATATATAGTTGACAAAATTTCAGATGCTACTCAAATTTTTGAATTACTGAATGATAGAGGAAGAAAACTTACAAGCCTTGAGGGTGTTAAAAGCTTTTTAATGTATCGAATTGGATGCTTAAATTTAAAAGATGATGGGGAACAAGCTATAAATAGTATCCAAGATAATTTTTCAGCAATATATAGATTGATTGAAAAAAATTCTATTAATGAAAATGATTTATTAAGGTATCACACTATTGCATTTGAAAACTCCAAAACTGATGACTATAATAATTCAGCTAAATTTATCAAAACTAAAATCAATGATTTATTTAATAATCAAACAGATATAAAGATTAAAGAAGAAATTATTGAATATGTAGATAAATTGAAAAAAAGTTTTAATCTATATGAACAAATTAAAAATAATAAGCAAAACTGTATAAAGATGGATGACTTAATGATGATTGGAAGAGTAAACCCTTTCTATCCATTAATGATGAATATATATGATAAGGATAAAGAAGGCTTAAATGATTTCATCTCAGATTTAGTAAAATTTACATTTAGAGCAACACTTATTGGATTAAGAAATGATAACGAAAAATTTTATACGAAAATAAGAAAAAATGAAGATTTTAGTGAATTATTTCAATTGATTATTAATCAAAATTGGTGGAATATAAAAAAAAGAGTTTCTGAGGTACTCGAATATAGAAATTTTTACGAATGGGTAAATAAAAACATGGTTAGATATATTTTATTTTCATATGAAAATAATTTAAGAACTATAAAGGGTTATCCAACATTAACTCTAGAAAATTATTTTTCTACTAATAAAAGAGAAAAACTCAGTATAGAGCATATAACAGCACAAAAAACAAAGTCTTTAAATTTTGATGATGATTTTAGAGAAAACTACTTACATTCTATTGGAAATTTAGTTATAGATACAGTATCTTCTAATTCAAGAAAAGGAAAGAAAGGTGTTAATGATAAAATGAGTGAGTTTACTCAAGCTCCATTAATGTCACAAAATGAAATCAACAAAGCTAAGACAAGCTGGACAAATATTGATGAAGTAAAAGAATATATTGATTTAAGAAATACAAAGATTATTGAGTTTGTAAAAAATAATTTACTCTAAACCGATGTTTTAGCGTCGGTAGGGGTTTGGCGAGGTTAAAACCTCACTTCCGAAAAGCTAAAAACCTTAATTCATTGGCATTGAGCAAACGCCCCCATAAATCCAACTTACCCTTTCCCCTCCATATACTCCTGCACACTAAGCCCCACTACCGATGAGTCCATGCCTTCATGATTATGTACGAAATGTATAGAAGATATATACGGTTCTATGACATTGATTTTTTGAATAGGGGTGATGACTAAGAGTTGTAAATTTAACTTTTGGAATAATTCTAAGCCGTATTTGGTAGAGTCGTCTGAGCCTTTGCCGAAGGCTTCGTCTATCATTACGAACCTAAAGCTTTTGTTTGCATTTTCTTCTAAGCCATAAGCAAAGGCGATAGAAGAGGCTAAGACGGTGTAGGCTAGTTTCTCTTTTTGTCCTCCTGACTTTCCTGAGGAATCGCTGTAATACTCTTTTAGTGAGCCGTCTCCTTGGTATTTTTCGTTTGCTCCAAAGCTAAACCAATTTCGTACATCTGCTACTTTTTTTCGCCATTTCTTATCTACATCTACGAAGTTTTCGCGTCCGTTGAAGCGTTCTATAATCTTTTTTACTTGCAAAAACTTAGACTCATCGTAGCTCTCATCTCCTCCGATTGTGCCTGAAAGGGCTTGTTTTAAATCTTCTTTAAACTCTCTAATATCGGCATCTATGGCTTTGCTTTGACTCAACTCTATAAATGTTCCTGTGCTATATTCTATAGATTTCAACGAGGTATTAATAAGAGATATTTTTTTACTAAGGGCTTTTTCTTCCTCTTCTAATCTTGTTTTTAAGCTCAAAAAGTGCTGTATTGTTCCCTCTCTAAAAAGTTTTTTAAATCGCTTTTCATACTTGGGTAAGTCATCTTTTTTCAAAATAGCAAACATTTTTTCAAACTCTAGTAAAGACGACAAAGACGCATCTACCTCTTTGCTAAGTAGGGGAAAGGTTTTGATGTAGTTTTGCATTGCCGAAGTGATTTTTTCTGTGCTTCTGTTTATTTTAGCACCTAAGCTGTCTATCTCTTTTTGTATAAACTCTCTCATACTGTGTTCATCTTTTTTGAGTGTATGTAGCTCTATTTTGAGGAGTTTTTTCTCTTTTAGATAGGCTTTTAAGTCTAGCTCATAACGCTCTAATGACTCTTTTTGACTCTCAAAAAGTTCTTTTGCTTCACTCTCTTCTTTGCTAAACTTTTCTATATCTGATTGTATTTTACCCTGCTTTTGGTGCAAAAGATTAAGTGCTTGGCTTTTATCTCTTAGTTCTTCTTTGAGTTTGTCCAAAGAAGCTTCCAGCGTTTTAATAATATCCGAACTCTTTTCTAACTCCTCTTTCTCTTGCTCTAGGCTATCTATTTTTTTGGCAATACTGTACCAATCAATGCTCTCAAAATCCTCAAAATGCAATATATCTCTCAATCCATCACGCAAAGCCTCACTCTCTTTGGCTTGTTTTTCTAAAGTTTTGAAAGTTTTTTCTAAAGCGATACGCTCCTCTTCAAATATAGAAATATCTTTTTTTACTTGCAAAAGTTTCTCTTTATTTTCCCAACCCAAAATATACTGCCGTCTATCATCTACCCTAAACCTATCATCTTTTTCATGGCGAACCAAAGAAGATTTAATTTGGGCATTTTTTGTGAGGGCTTTTTTGTAGCGTCTAAATTCTGCTAGACTTTCCACACAAGCATAATCAAAACGCCGATACAACTCCGACTCTATCCAGCCATAAAAAGCACTTTCATGATGAATTTCTAGCTTGGAAAGTAAAGAGTTTTTCTCTACTTCATGGTGTTTTTGTACTGAGTTTTTGGAAACTTTGAGGTAAACCACTTTGCCTTTGAGCTGGGTTTTGTCTATATAATTACTGACTTTGGTATAATCGCTTTCATCGACCAAAAGAGACAAGGCAAAAGGACGCAACACTCTTTCTATCGCTCCCTCCCATGCTTTGTCTTTAATGCGTAAAAGCTCTCCTACAAAATGAAGTTCTAAGCCAATATCTTCACATATTTTATCGCGTATTTTCGCACTTTGCATAGGAATATTGCTTTTTCTTTGACGCAAAAATCTTAGTTCAGCTTCTAATGATATTAAAGTCTCTTTTTTATTGTTTAAAAAACCTCTTTGAAGAAATTTCTCGGCATCAAAGGCTTCTTTTTTATCTTCTATAGTTACAAGCTCATTTTCTACTTTGGATAAATTGGTCAAAAAAGTATGCTCAGAAGAGACCGTAGATAGACCTAAGCTTTTACTGCGTTTATGATAATTGCTATGTACTTTTTTACGGCTGTCTCTTTTGTGACTTTGTCTGAGTATCTCCTTGCTAAGAGAGAGTATCTTTTCTCCTCCACTGCGTTGGAGTGCGTCTTTGAGTTCGAAATGTTTCTCTTGCATCTCTTCTAAGGTATGGCTATAGTCTCTTATTTTAGAGCTTGTTTTTGTCTCTTCTATCTCTAGGCTATGACGCTTTCCTTGGACTAAAATAATTTTTTCTTTGGCAAAATACGCAGAAAGCAATTCTCTTAGCTTCTCTTTTGCTTTTTTGGACTTCAGATTATCACGGTATTTTTTGGCATCAATGAGTAATGGAGAGAGTATTTCCATCTGCTTTTTAGCTCGAATTACTGTATCATGGGCTTGATTGAGTTCATCAAAATTTGCACAAAGCTCATCTATTTTGCTATCAATCTCACTCTCTTCAAGCATGTGAGAACGCACAAAAGAGGTCAAATTACCCACCGATTTCATAGAAACCGTCTGATAAAAAAGGTTAAGGGCTTGTTCACTTTGTATCTTGGTCAAACGCCTAAAAGTCTTGCTGTAGTCCTTGAAACTCTTTGGAATACTCACACCTTCTATAGTTAAAAGTTCTTTTTTCAGTCCTTTGATAGACGCAAAATTCAAAAAATGTTTCTCTATACTCAATGCTCTTTTTGCCACAACAAAAAGCTTATTCACGATACGAGACCCTTGACTTAGCCAAAAAAACTGTGCAATAGTCACCGTTTCATTGTTATGACTGTTTTCAAAAGTAGCCAAAAGTACAGAATAATGCTTCGTATCACGCAAAGCTACGGCTTTGGAGCTTCCCATGCCCTCATCTACAGTATTTTTGTACTCTCCCACGACATAAGAATACAGTGTTCGCTCTTTTGCCAAAGACCCTGCTGCTTTGTTGTAAGTAATCTTTTGATTGGGTACGAGAAGCGTGGTAATCGCATCTACCACCGTAGATTTACCAGAGCCTATATCTCCTGTCAAGAGTGCATTTTCTCCCTCTATATCCAAGGCATACACTCTTTGGTTAAAAGTACCCCAATTATATACTTCCATTCTCTTTAGGCGAAAGCCTTTTTGCTTAGACTTTTGCATATTCTTCTAACCTTTTATCAAAATCATCCATACATTGTGCATCTACAAAAGATTTTATCACCCTCTTTATCTCATAATTATCACTATTTTGAAGCCTTTTTAAAAATCCCAATTCTACGACCTTTTTTATGCTTATTTCTATCTCTTTTATTTGCTTCACCTCATTAGAACTTTGGGCTAAAAAAAGCTCCAACATATCAACTATTTCTTCTCTACTTAGCACAGCCCTACTCTCATCACTTTGCATATCAAACTGCGTCAAGCGTTTACGAAGCAAAACAATCAAAAGACTAACCTTATAACTCAATGCCCTCTTACGCAACAACACAGGAAAATCCTCAGCAAGTTCAAGGTTTTCCAAATAAGCATAGCCCTCAGCCTCATCAAAAACCACACCCACACCCAAAGGCTTTAGATAATCAGAAATAACAGCATAAGATTTTTCTAATTCCAACCAAAGTTTGGCTTGGTCATTTTTGTATAATACACCCGAAAACAGTTTAATAATTGTTTTTGAAGTCTCTTGGTTTATGGTCATTTTCTTCCTCTATATTTAGGAGTATAAGTATTTAAATTATTTTTTTTATCAGAATATTCTTCTATAAAACAATCTACTCTTTTACTTACAATTATTTCACTATTTGAAACTTTTTTAGATTTGTCTATCAACTCTTGTTGAAGTTCATCTACACGCTTTAAAGCTTTATTCATAAATTCTTCATTCATTAGTATTGTCATATATTTCTCCTATAATATTTTTCAAGAAACCAGCTTCTATATCTTGGTAACTTTTGTTTGTACGCTTATCAAAAAAGTGTAAATTCACTACACCTTTAAATCTTTTTTTAATTTCTAACACTGTTTGATATGAATTAACATCGCTTCGTAAAAATACATCTTTAGGGACTTTTCTATGCGTTACTAATTCCCTTCTGGTAGCATATTCAAAACATTTTTCAGGATAATCATAAAGATATAAAATTTCAATTCTGTACGATTTTTTTAATAAACGCTCAATATTTTTTATTGCTACCTCTATATTAGCAAAATTTGAATCCATTATCAAAGAAAATTGATTTTTAAGAGCATAAGTAAAAAGTTCTGAAAATCCTCTACTTGCTCCTTTTTGATAAAGATTAGCATTCTTACCATCATAACCAACAGTCCTAAAAAACTCTCTAATTTCATCCGTATCTATATGTAAAAGATTAGGATTAGACTCTTTTAAAAAAATTGCCAATTCAGTTTTACCAACACCACTCATACCTGCTGTAAATAGAGCTATTTTCTCTGATGATACTTCTATATCCTTTGTATATTTACTTAAAAAGACTTTCTTGTTCTTGTTTAAATACTCTATTGACTCTTTAATTATTTTTTCATCTATATTCATAATAATATTCTAACATATTTTTTCAATTTTACCCCCTCACAAACACCACTCTAGGCATCACAACTTTCTTCATATCTCCCTCTTCTGTCTCTATCAAAATCTCTTCTTTATGCTCTTCCAAATAGCTATTGTTCATATTTTGTGCGAGTTTTAGATAAACGATGAGTTCTGATATGCCTTTTTGTATGGGGTAAGTTTCATGAAGCTCTTTTAGCGTAAATTGAGACTTTTTTTGTAAAAGCTTTTGGATATTTTGTTTGAGTACTATTTCATCTACATAGACTTGATTATAGAGTTTTGTCAAATCTACTTCTATGACTTCTTCTTTGAGTTCATGAGAAAATTCTTCTTTGGCACTAGGACTAAATAGTTTTTTGGAAGCCAAAGATTCTACAGAAATTTTTACCCCATCAATGAGAAAAAATTCTCTTAGTGTAGGGATATTTTCTTTTAATTTAATTGCTTTTTGTTCTATATTATAAGATAATTCCAAAATACGACGGTTCTCTACCCATACTTGGTCATCAATGAAGCGTCGTAATTGTTCTACGAGTTTTGCCAAAACTTTATGGGCATTTTCTCCACCATTGAGAAGATTATAAGGCAGGTTTTCTAAATTTCTTTGGGGGTCTAGGGCTTGAATTTCTTCTAAATCATAGAGATTTTCCAAAAGAGTATTTAAATCTTCTATCTGCTTTGTATCCATCAAAAAATCCCAAAAAGCATAAAAACTCTCTCCTTGATTACTTTGGCGAATACCTTCTTCTATTTCAAAGATTTTTTCTAATACTTGGGATTTACCTTGTTGAGTAGAAGCAATAGCTTTTTTGGCTTCTTGGTTGAGAGTTCTAAAGTTGTGTTCTATCTCTCTAAAATCAGATAAAAGCTCTGTACTCGTAGATTGAATTTGCATAAACTGCTCTTTGATTTTTCGTTTATCAAAGCGTAAATCTTCTTTTCTTTCTATGGCTTCTATCTGCTTGTCTAGTAGTAGTTTCTCTTGTTTCAAACGCTCTATTCTCTCATTGTCACTCAAATTGGTCTCAAATTCTAGCTCTTTGAGTAGGGTCATAATAATTTTTAGTTTGGATTCAGTGGCAACAAATTCTTGTTTTTTTAATCCTGCTAACCATGAAAGTAATTTTTCAATATCAGGCATCAATTCATACACAGGCTCATCACTCTCATAAGCATAATATTTGCGTAAATAATTAGAGTCTTGATGGGTAAAATCATCTAAATACGCTTTAGCACTTTTGGGATATTTCGCCTCTGTATATCCCTCATTGAGGGAATAAAGATAATCATCTAAAAGGTTTAATATTTCACTTTCTTTCAATGTCTGAGATTTCTTAACTTTAAAGGCTTGATAAAAAAATCCTATAATCATAGAAAAATTATTAGCATTAAGTACTTGTATCGCAAGGTGATTGTTTTTGAGGTTTTCTAGGTAATCATAAGTCATAAAAAGATTATACTTAGTGTAGAGTAAACAACACCTTAGCCAAAGAAATGGCTAGATGCATCAATAGTATTTACGCCCCAAAGCCTAAGACCATAAACTGTACATACCAAATAGCTACAGAAATAATATAGCCAATCAGTACCGTCCATGCCAATTTCATGTGTGAGGCAAAAGTATAGATGCCGTGTAGTTTACCCATGACACCTACTCCAGCTGCTGAACCAAAAGAAATCAATGAACCACCAACCCCTGCGGTGAGTGTAACTAGCATCCATTGGGCGTGGGCATCTATACCCATATCTGGGCTAGATTTGAGTACGGCTGACATCACTGGTACGTTATCTACGATAGCAGAGAGGAACCCTACACCGATATTGACCGTGGTTGCTCCAAACTGTGAGTATAAGGCTGTAAAGTATTCTAAGAATCCTAAAAAGTGAAGCCCACCGACAGCTGCTAAGATACCAAAGAAGAAAAGCAATGTATCATTTTCTATTTTAGAAATGAAAGTAAAAACATTTACTTTCTCACATGCTATACCATCGCTGTCATATCTTGTTTCTTTACTCATAGAATACACATATAGTTTTAAGATAGCCAAACCAAACATCATTCCCCACATTGCTGGTAAGTGAAGTAATTGATGTGAAAGTACAGCTGAAGCAATCGTGACCCCAAAGAGAGCCATAATCACTTTACCACCTGCTGAAATTTCTACTTTTTTCTCATTATCAGAAAAAGGTGGGTTACCCTGAGGGATAAAACGACTTAGTAAAAATGCTGTCACAGCCCAACCTACAAAAGCAGCAGGGAAGAGATATAAGAAATCAGTAAAGTTTCCTTTCCCCTCTACCCATACCATCAGTGTGGTGATGTCTCCAAATGGACTCCACGCTCCCCCTGCATTGGCAGCGACTACGATATTGACAGCACTTGGTACGATAAAGGCTTTGTTTGTTTTATCAATGGTAATGAGTACTGTGGATAAAATCAAAGCCGTCGTAAGGTTATCTGCGATAGGAGAAATAAAGAATGCTAAAAACCCTGTAATCCAAAAAAGCTTTTTGTAATCATATCCTTTAGAGACAAGATTATAACGTAAGGCTGAGAAGACATTTCTATCTATCATCGCTTCGATATACGTCATCGCGACAAATAAGAAAAAGAAGATACCTGCAATCTCTACGATAAGTATCTCTATCTCATGATGCAGATGGTTGCCATCAAGACCATTCATCGCATAATAGACACCAATAAGCATAAAGATAAGCGTTCCTGAAAAAAGTGCTGGTTTTGCTTTGTTGATATGGTATTTATCCTCTGTTGCAATAAAATAATATCCTACTACAAAAATGATAAAAGAGAGTATCCCTACCCATGTTGTGGTTAAATCTAAATGTTGTGCTACTGTTACTGCTGTGTCTGTTACTTCAGCCATATTATCTCCTAGTGTGATTTGTTGTCCTTGGTCTTTATCCATAATAAATCTATACATAGATAGCGTATTATATCGATTCCATATAATGTGAGCCCAATGATTCTTTTCTAGCCAATGCTGCATCGACAATTGCTGAGGCTGTGTTGAGTCGTAATTCTAGCAATCTGCCTATCTCTTTATTTTTCATATCATAAATGAGATTTTTGGCTTCATGCAAACCTTTGGTTGTCCTGATAATCCCTATATCTTCCCACATCACTTGACGGAGCTTCTGTTTATAGATTTTATCATCTTTTTTGTGTAGAATATTAGCGTAATCTTTCTCAAAAGTAGGTGTTTTGCCTTCTACTTTACCTTGTGCCAAGATATAGTCTACGACACGCTTAGAAAAAACCATCCCCTCTAAAAGAGAATTTGATGCCAATCTATTTGCTCCATGAACCCCTGTATGAGAAGCCTCTCCGATAACATAAAGCCCCTCCATACCAGAGATACATCCATTCGTATCACACTTAATACCACCATTTGCATAATGAAAAGCAGGAGAGATAGGTGCTTTATCTTGGGGGAAATGATACCCTATCGCTGCAAATGTGCGTGTGATATTAGGAAAGCGTTGTGCAAACCATTCTTCTTCAAACATAGAAAAGTCAAGATAAGCTTGTTTCCCTGTTTTACGATGATAATCAAAGATACCACGAGACACGATGTCTCGTGATGCCAATTCTCCACGAGGGTCATAGTCAAATAAAAAGCGTCTTCCTTCATCATCGACAACAAAAGCCCCCTCCCCTCGCAATGCTTCTGTGAGTAAAAGTTTTCTTGCATACGGAGTATCTACAAATACCGTAGGATGAAACTGCATAAACTCCATATCTGCCAATTCTATACCTTTTTCTACACAGATACCATGAATATCTGCTGAGACGGTACGAGAATTAGTATTGAAAGCATAGAGTGAACCCACACCTCCTGAAGCGATGATAACATGGTCGGCATAGATGGTAGTAGGCTCATAATTGACCGAAGCCTTGACCCCATAACATCTACCATTTTCAATAAGCAAATCATAAACCAATGTATTCTTTTGTAGTTGGTGCTGATTTTGTACCATCAAAAAATAATGCATATAACGCCCTGTTGCATCTCCTCCAGCATGGATAATACGCTCTACAGAGTGGGCAGCTTCTTTGGTATAGAGAAGTTCTCCTGCTTCATTGCTATCAAATACCATCCCTGCTGCGATAATATCGGCTGTGGTTTCTATGGAGGTACGAGAGAGTATCTCTACAGCTTCTTGATTATTGTGATATGCCCCTGCTGACATGGTATCTTGTACATGGATAGGAATATCTGCTTCATTCAGTGCTGTGACCATACCCCCTTGAGCATAAAATGTATTACACTCCCAAGGAATATCTTTACAGACGACGAGTACTTTTTTCTCTTTAGGTAGATTCATTGCCGCATACAGACCTGCTAACCCTGCTCCAATGATGAGTACATCATATTTTGTTTTCATTGCTACTTTTGTTTAGCCATATCTTGTTTGGCTACACTATCTTTATCTACATACACAGGGTTTGTTTTGTATCCACATCCTACCAATATGCCACAGCAAAATAATGTTATAATCGCTTTATGAAAAAAGCCTCTAGTATTTTGTCTCATTTATCTTCACTTCCTCAATTTAAAATATTAAAGCGACAGGTATGTTATGAGCGATATATTAGTCTTCTTAGCCCCAAATGGCAAAAAGCAATTGCTTTTATATATATCAAGGAGAAGACTCTTTTTATTGCTGTTATACATCCAGGCTTTAAAATGGAACTTCATTATAATAGAGATTTATTAAAAAGTCTATTAATTCAACTCAATACCTATGATACCAAGTGTAAATTGATGATTGCTCACAACGTTGTGGTTTTTCATAGCAAATATTATGCCATGCCTGAACAAAAAACGTCTCCTATCACTGTGCCACATTATCAAGAAAAATCCCAAGGCACGTTTGATTTACCAAAAGATGAAGCACTAAAAGAGCAATTTCAACGTATCAAGACAATTATTCAATGCAACAAATAATTCAAGACCTACCTACCTCAGCAGGAGTCTATCAGTATTTTAATGAAGCAGGAAAGTTACTCTATATAGGAAAAGCCAAAAATCTCAAAAATAGAGTCAAATCATATTGGCGATTTAGCCCCTCTTTTAGATACAATCCCAACCAAAGCCCTCGTATCATTAAAATGCTAAAAGAGGCTACAAAGCTTGATTATATTATTGTAGATTCCGAAGAAGATGCCCTTGTCTTAGAAAATTCTCTTATCAAGCAACTCAAACCTAAATACAATATTTTATTGCGTGATGACAAAACCTACCCCTATATCTATATTGATGAATCACAGGATTTTCCACGTTTTGAGCTGACACGAAAAGTGATTAAGGGTAAAAATATCACCTATTATGGTCCTTTCCCTACAGGGGGTCGTGCTTTATTGGATGCCTTGTATGAAATCTATCCTTTGGTACAAAAGAAATCTTGTCTTCGTGAGGGTAAAGCCTGTCTTTTTTATCAAATCAAGAAATGTCTTGCCCCTTGTGAAGACAAAATTACAGCAACATACTATGCAAATATCATTGATAAAGCCAAAAATAGCATCCTTAAACGCAAAAGTCTATTAGAAACACTTAGCCACAAAATGAGCAACCTTGCCATACATGAGCGTTTTGAAGAAGCAGGAAAGGTGCGTGATATGATACAGGCTATAGAAACCCTTACTATCTCTTCTACACTTGATTTGGCAAAGCCCTTAGACCTTGATATCTTTGCCATACAAAATGGTGATACACGAGGGGTTATCGTCAAAATGTTTATGCGTCAAGGAAAGATTATCTCTTCTTCTTATAGCTACTTTAGGCATACACATATTTTTGATAAAAATGAAGCGTATAAACAAGCCCTATTGGAGTTCTATACCTTAGAGAGTCCTCATATTGCTAAAGAGATTTTACTCGCTGATAGTTTTGAAGATATGCCACAAGTAGCCTCTACCCTCTGTGAACGATTACATAAAAAAGTAGAAATACTTACCCCTCTACGTGGAGCAAAAGCCAAGCTTATCACATTAGCTAGGCAAAACTGCCAAGAGTTACTACGCAAAAAGGATTCAGATACCCTCTTAGAACAAAGAGTGGCTGATGTACTTGATTTGACTGTGATTCCTTACCGTATAGAGACCTTTGATAACTCTCACATGATGGGTGTGGCTACAGTAGGAGGTATGGTCGTATGGGATGAGGGTAAATGGGACAAAAGTACCTACAGACGCTACACCCTCCACGCACATGATGAATATGGACAGATGAAAGAGATGCTCTCTCGTCGTATTGATAAGTTTGCCCAAGCACCTGCCCCTGACTTGTGGATACTCGATGGAGGACAAGCCAATTTAAACCTTGCTTATTCTTTACTTAGAGAAGCACATGTTAATTTGGATGTCATTGCCATTGCCAAAGAAAAACTAGATGCCAAAGCCCACCGTGCCAAAGGGTCTGCCAAAGATATACTCTATACACTTCAAGGCATCATAGCATTAAGCCCCAATGACAAACGCTTACATTGGATACAACGCCAACGAGATGAAGCCCATCGTTATGCCATTACCTACCATCAAAATAAAAAGCGTAAAGAAGATACACAAATCTCACTTTTGAACAAAAAAGGCATAGGAAAAGCCACCGTTAAAAAGTTATTGGATTATTTTGGTTCTTTTGAAGCTATCTATAATGCCTCTTTTGAAACCCTAGAAGAGCTAACAAATCATACAATTGCGACAGCTATAAAAAACAATCCTTGACATATCGTTCCTAATTTCATATTTTTTACTAAAAAAGTGTTAATTCATTCTACTTTTAGTTTAATTGTTATAAAGTTTTAGTACTAGGATTATTAGTTAGAAAATTAATTGAATGATTACGATACAAGAAACTTAAAAAAGGGAATGGATAACAACATGAATAGACCCAATCCAATTGATGAAGAGTATATTTTTGACAAAGGTTTGATTATTAGCTCCACAAATCTTAAAGGTATAATTACATATGCCAATAGAAAATTTTGTGAGATTTCTGGATATACAAAACAAGAGTTGCAAGGAAAAAATCACAATATAGTAAGACATCCTGATATGCCCAAAGCTGCTTTCCAAGAGATTTGGAATACAATAAAATCAGGAAAAGAGTGGACAGGTGTCGTAAAAAATCTACGTAAAGATGGATATTACTATTGGGTCTATTCTCACATTACTCCCATTGAAATAAATGATGAAATATCTGGATATACTGCAGCAAGAAGACCTGCATCACATACAGAAGTAGAAGATACTATACCAATTTATAAAGCTTTATTAGCACAAGAAAATAAATAAAAGAGGAAATATTACCTAATGTATTATATATTAAATGGAACCAATCAAATTATTGCAGCAGACGATAGCTTATTAGCTTTATGTAGAGTCAAAGATATTAATGAACTATATTTACAAGTTGCTAAAAAAGAGACAGTATTTGATACATTATCAAGTACAAACCTTACATTACAAACTTTAGACAATTCTAAAAGTTTTACTATTTCTAAGACAAGCCTTTCTAGTTTGATAGGTTCTCTTACACTTATTAGTTTAGACAAAGAAATACATAATGAAGCAGAAAAGAAAGAAGAGATAACATTAAATATAAAAGATAACCTTTTAAATAATAGTATTGATATACCTTTAGCTAAAGCCGTGCCTAAAATACCTATCGTAGACGAATTGGCTCTATCTATAGATGACAGTCTTTTATTTGATACGGCAAAAGAGACTACTGTACAAACTTTTACTCCTCCTATTATAGAACCTTTAGATTTAGATACAGATTTTGATATGGATTTGTTATCAGACACCACTGAAGAAATATCTATAGAGACACCTGCTCCTATATCTACTCCATCACTAGAGCCTAAAAGTTTAGATTTAGATACAGATTTTGATATGGATTTATTATCAGACACCACTGAAGAAATATCTATAGAGACACCT
>Ga0256838_1000403_pt1 | contig 27136 bp, 26 predicted proteins | sample 4571419metaG_FD_185978 | JGI IMG/M metagenome (GOLD analysis project Ga0256838, IMG submission 185978) | Hydrothermal vent microbial communities from Guaymas Basin, Mexico - 4571-419 | ecosystem: Environmental > Aquatic > Marine > Hydrothermal vents | place: Mexico: Guaymas Basin | collected... | reverse complement strand
CCGATTTTGTAGCATGTTGCCGCACTTCGAGCGATAACACAATTCATCCCATTATGCCTCTTCAGCTACATTATCACTAGAGGATACGCCTTAGTCCTTCTAACGGTATTACGAGATATATTAAAAGCCCTTGAAGTTTTTGATATGTTCCCATCGTATTCTGCGAGTTTATTCAGCACAAATTCACAAACTTTATCAGGTGACAATTTACGCAGATGGTGATATACATTAACAGAGCTATGCATATTTTATGTTACCTCCATGTATGAGTTTTTACAGTATAAGCAGGAGGAGGTTAAGGGAAAGTAATTAGTCAATATCTCCCCGTATAGCTGGGAGCTTTAGCTTTACAACTATTGAAAATACAAGCTGTTAAGTGTTACAATTCAACATCGGCAGGGGGTAGTTCAGGTGGCAGAACGCCGGAATCGGGATCCGGAGGTCGCGGGTTCAAATCCCGCCCCCCTGACCATTCTTTCTAATTATACTTGAATGACCTCCAACAAAAAATTCCTCTCTTTTTATCTGCTATAATCAAGTTGAGGTGATATGCAGTGAAAAAACTCCCTATTGGGGTTAGCGATTTTTATGACATGATAAAGAAGAATTACTACTATGTGGACAAGTCTCTTTTAATAAAAGATATTGTTGATCTGCCAGGAGTAGTAAAACTAATTACACGCCCACGCCGTTTTGGAAAAACACTTAACATGAGGATGCTTGAGCAATTCTTTTCTATGGAAGGTGAAGAAGGACTCTTTGATGGTTTAAAAGTATGGCAAGAGAAGGCTTTATTAAAGGACTATTACCATCAATACCCAACCATTTTTATCACATTCAAAGAGATAAAAGATACAACTTGGGAAAATGCTAAGGTGCATTTAAAAGCTAAATTCTCAGAGGATATAAAAAAATACCTCCAAAATGAAATGATAAGAAAAGGCGATAGAGATTATTTAGAGAAAGCAGCAAGTAAGGAACTTGAAATAGAAGAATATACGCTCTTGCTAAAAACGCTGACAAGAATATATTATGAGCTTTATAAGAAGAAAACGATACTTCTTATTGACGAGTACGATGTTCCGATAGAAGCGGCTTATACGTATAAGGAGAAGGATTCTGACTATTACGACAATATGGTGACTTTCATGAGAAACCTTTTAACAGCTGCTCTTAAAGACAATGAGTATTTAGAGTTTGGAATCTTAACGGGAGTGTATAGGGTCGCAAAAGAGTCAATATTTTCAGGGCTTAATAATCTCGCTGTTTACACCATCTTTGAAAATTCCATAACTGACAAATTCGGATTTACGGAGGAGGAAGTCTCCGAAATTTTAAAGCACTTTGAAATTGATACAAAGGAAGATAGAGAAATCATTAAAAAATGGTACAGCAACTATAGAATAGGAAATAGAGAAGACTTGTACAATCCATGGAGCATATTGAACTACATATCAAGCAGATTAATGGGACTGCAGCCTTCTGATGCTTCTCAACCCTATTGGACAAACACCTCTTCAAACGATCTAATCATAAAGCAAATAGAAACCAACCCAGTGGTTAAAGATAGCATAGAGGAATTGCTAAGGGGAGAAGAGATAATCGTAACACTTGATCCGTGGCTTTCTTTAAGGGAACTTGAAGATGATCCCAACGGTGTTTGGACGCTCTTTGCCTCAGCTGGGTATATAACAGCTAAGAGAGTAGATATAAATAGATACTACATAAAAATTCCCAACGAAGAACTACTCTTTTTCTTCAAAACGAGCGTGATGAAATGGCTTCAAAAAGCCACAAAATCGATGGCCATAAGCAAGATGATGAACAGTCTCTACGATTTAATTAAAGAGGGAAAGTATGAAAAGTTCAAAAAGAATCTGGAAGATTATATGAGAAACATACTAAGCTATCACGATTTGGGCTTTGAAGATTCAGAACATGTATACAAAGCTTTTTTGCTCGGAATACTTTCGATAGCTATTAATGGCTTTGAGGTTGAAAACGAAATGGAGAGCGGCTACGGCAGACTTGATGTAGCTGTGTATCCAAAAGAAAAAAGATATGGAAAATACGCTGCTGTATTTGAGATAAAAAGAGCAGACAGTGAAGAAAAACTCGAAGAAGCAGCGAAACAAGTTCTAAAACAAATAAAAGAGAAAGAATACAGATCAAAATTAGAGTTCAAAGGATACAAGGTGATAGGTTTTGGGATTGCATTTTGCGGCAAGCGAGCAGAAACTGCTGTTGAAATCTTATAAAAGCTCTTTTAATCTCTTTTTGCATGAATCACCACAAAGGAGGAATCATATTTGAAGAAAGCTTTAGTTCTGTCGGGTGGTGGAGCAAGAGCTCTTGCCCATATAGGTGCGCTTAAGGCTTTAGAAGAACTTGGATTCAAGCCAGATATAATTGTTGGCGTCAGTATGGGTTCATTGATAGCGACATCCTACAGTCATTTTATGGATGCGAAGATCTTAGAGAAAAATGCCAACGCTTTTATGGAAAGGTACGGAATGAATTTAAGTTACGATAAATTTTTAGAGGGGAGTTTCAACAAACTTGTTGTAAAATTTGGTTGCTGGTATATGAACACTTTCTCCGGAATAAAGCTTTTAGCCAACAGACTAAAAAAACTTCCGCATTTTAGAGATGTAAAGTTTAATGTTGATCTATATTTAACCGCAACCAATTATGAAACGGGCGAAATAGTAGTTCTTCATCCTCCAGAGGATGATGTGGAAATTTCACTCAGGGCAAGCATGGCTCTCCCTGGAATAGTGCCCCCGGTTGAATACAAAGGGAAGATCTTGGGAGATGGAGGCATAGTGGATAATCTACCTACAGCTGTGGCGAGAGATTTGGGAGCAGACTTTGTTATAGCACTTGACTGCTCTTCCAACAAAATTATAAAGAAACTGGATTCGGGGAATGCAACTCTTTTGGCAATAGATGCGTACAGAGGTATAAAGATGAGGAATCATTCAGCGACATTAGCAGATATTTATGTTAATTATGACCTTGGAAATATGGATACTCTTGAATTTTTAAGAGGGAAATGGGCAATAGAGAAAGGTTATGAAACGATAAAGGAACTTTTCAAAGGTGGTGAGCTGCCGTGGAGTGGAAGATAGATATAGGAGTTTTAAAAAAGAAGAAAAGGGTAGTCCTTGAAGGAATTTTTGATCTCGATTACTTGGAATTAGACATGGGAAAGATGCCCGTCTTAGAACCCATTAAGGTAAAAATAGTAGTGGCAAGGGCGAAAGATGGAGTAGCGGTTGGTGGTTATGTAAGAACAGCCATAGAACACCCTTGTACAAGGTGTTTAACGCCGGTCAGAGTAGAGATAAACGGAACGATAGAGGCACTGTATCTGCCAGAAAGTTACAGGAGTGAAACAAAAGAAGTGGAACTTGAAAACCTCAGAAATGTGATATACTATAAAAACCCGGTGATAGATTTAACAGACCGGATAATTGAGGCAATGGTGCTTGAAGTTCCCGAGCAGGTTTTATGTAAACCGGATTGTAAAGGTTTATGTCCATATTGTGGTATAAATTTGAATGAACACCCAGATCATGTATGTGATAAAGCACCAAAGTTTGATGTTGCGAATAATAAATTTGCTGTATTAGAAAAGTTTAAAGAAAAACTTCGGGAGGGATGAAAAGTGGCAGTTCCAAAACAGAAAAGGTCAAGAAGTAGAACTCACAAAAAGAGAGCAAAGATTTATAGAGCTATATCTGTAGCTATGGAAATATGCCCAAACTGTGGAAAACCAAAGATGCCCCATAGAGTTTGCCTCCATTGTGGGTACTACAACGGGAAGCAGGTTCTTGAAATAGCGGAGTGAACTAAAGATGACAAAGATAGGTTTGGATATAATGGGAGGAGACAGGGCGCCAGAAGAGACAATCGAGGGCGCCCTTTTGGCATTGAAAGAGTTTGAATTTCAGCTCTACGCCTTTGGTGACGAAAACTTGATAAAACAAAAGATCCCAAATGCAGTCCTTGTTCCTTCCTCCGATGATTTAAAGATGGATTCCAAACCTATGGAAGTTTTAAGAAGGAAAAATTCTTCGATGCACCTCGGGCTCCAATACTTGAAGGAAGGAAAGATAGACGCTTTCGTGAGCGCTGGAGGGACTGGGCCATTATTCCTTGGCGCAACTTCAATCGTTGGAAAGATCAAAGGGATAGAAAGGCCAGCTCTGGCGGTTCCTGTGCCTTCTACAAACGGTTTTACGGTACTCATCGATAACGGTGCTAACGTTTCTGTAAGAGCAAAACATCTTCTTGATTTTGCGATAATGGGAATCGCTTATGCAAAGGTTCTTGGAAGGGAAAATCCCAAGGTTGGACTTTTGAATGTGGGAGAAGAGGAAATAAAAGGAACTGATCTCGTGAAAGAGGCTTACGCTTTGTTGAAAGAAAAGCTGGGGAGCAGGTTTTATGGAAATGTTGAAGGGCGGGATATAAATACAGGAGTGGTTGATGTTGTAGTTACCGATGGATTCACAGGAAATGTTGCTATGAAGACGATGGAAGGTGTTGGAAAGCTTGTTTCACAAAGCCTTAAAAAGTCAATAAAATCCTCTGGATTTTTTGCCATGCTCGGAGCAGCTTTGATGAAGAAAGCTTTTGAGAAGTTCAAAAAACTCCTTGATCCATCAGAATATGGCGGGGCTTTCATTTTAGGTGTTAACGGCGTTGTTGTAAAAGCTCATGGAAATTCCGATAGAGTTGCAATAAAGAACGCAATAAAGGTTGCAATAAGTGGAGCAAAGATGAAACTTGTTGATCTCATCAGAGGTGAAGTTCAATGAGAAGGGTGATAGTTGCGGGGAAATTCAACGTGGATACCTTCTACTACATAGACAAAATCTCCATAAATGACAACAACGTATCTAAAGAAGTTATCGTTGATCTTGGCGGAAAGGCGGGGAATGTAGCAGTAGCATTGAAAAGGTTAGGAATAGATGTAGTTGTAACGGGATGCGTTGGAGATGATCTTGAAGGCGAGTTTATAAGGAAGACTCTTTCTGATGAAGGGATAGATATTTCCCACCTTAAAACATGTAAAGGTGCAACAGGAAGGACCGCTATCGTCGTCACCAAAGATGGGGAAAACACCATGTTTAATCATCCCGGTGTGAATGAAAAATTCTCTCCAGAACTTATAGATTGGACTTTGGTAGAAGAAGGGGACGTACTTTTTATTCAGTTCGGTATACCAGTTGATAGCATCTTTGAGCTTTCATCGATGGCTAAAAGAGCTGGAATGATGGTCTACGTCGATACATCGTTTCCATCCGAAATTCCATGGGACGCTTTTTCTTACATAGATTACATGTCTCCAAACGAGAGAGAGCTTTTGCAGATATCTGGAAAGAAAGAGGTAGAAAAGGCCGTTAAATCTTTATTTAAAAAAGGGATAGAGGTCCTTCTTGTTAAAATGGGAGAAAAAGGTGTAAAAATTTTTGAAGGGAAGAATACTTATGAAATACCTGCTATTCAGACAAAAGTTGTGGATACAACAGCGGCGGGTGATGCTTTCAATGCAGGATTCATCTATGGAAGGCTAAAGGGACTTAGCGATGAAGAGAGCGCAAAGCTTGGTGTTGTTTTAGCATCAATAGTCGTTGAAAGAAAGGGAAGCTCTTCAACCATGCCCACCTTGGGTGAGATTAAAAAACGCCTTGAAGAACTCGGATTAAACATCAGGATTTAAAGACAGGTATCGGCATTCCTAGAAAGTCTATCCAAAATGCAACGTTGTCAAATATTTTGAATGGATTTTCTAAAACAACGAATTCCCCTTCCACAACCTTCGTATCAAACCTGTAGCATGCTCCGTTCTTTAGTACAACCTCGAATTGTCCGCTAGGTATGCAGTTTTCTTCCCCTTCATAGAGTTTTACGTTTTTTACATCAAGGATCCTGACAGCGTAAGTCGATATTCCCGATCTTAGTATCATCACCTTTTCCCAAACCTTAGTGCTGGGAAGTTCTATTATGAATCTACTTCCTTTCCCTTTTTCTGTCTCAACACCTATGCTACCTCCCGCCGACTCTATGAAAGTCTTAACCGAAGAAAGTCCAACTCCCCTTCCACCACCAAGATCCGCTTTTTCCTTTGTGGAGAAGAAAGGATCAAAGATGATCTGAACAAGCTCCTTTTCATTTTGGGGAACCTCTCTGCCCATCTGGATGAGTTTTTCCTTTATTCTTTCAAAATCTATACCTTTTCCATCATCCTCCACGGTTATGACTATCTTTCTCCCCTCAACCCATGAAGAAATTCTAACGATTCCCTCTTCATTTTTTCCCAAATTAATTCTTTCTTGGGGGGGTTCAATTCCATGGACCACAGCATTCTTAACTATGTGCACAAGAGCGTTTCTTATAGCGGAAGCTATTTTCTTCTTGACTCTAACGTCCGAAGTGTCAAGCTCAAAGCGAACTTTTTTCCCTTCCCTGGTGGCTTCTTCATACACAAGCCTATCAAAACCTCTTAAGACGTCCTTTAAAGGTATAGTTTGGAGTCTCCAGTATATCTCTCTTAAGGAGTTTGTAACAGCCTGGAGGTTTTCAAAAAGTTCTTTGTCATCATAATAATTTCTAAAGGCATGAAAGAGAGCTTTTTTTGCAAATTCCCATGCGTCTTCTATAAGTTTTTCATCAAGTTCTGTGGTTATTTCAATTACGTAACTCTTCTCTTCTGCTACCTTTTCCTCTTCCTGACCCGAGAGAATTTTCTCTATCTTTTCCAGATCCTCTTGAGTTAAATCTTTACCCAGCTTTTCTCGAAATATATCCAAAACTTTAAGGAGCCTTGGGATTATATACTGAGGCAGGGACAGATTTTGCTTCCACAATGGCTTTACAACATCCTCCACTCTATGGGCAGCTTTTGAGTAATTTTCAAAACCGAGCATTTGAGCTGTGCCCTTTATTGTATGAAACTCCCTGTATATAAGTTCTATATCTTGTCCATCTCTATTTACGAGCTCATCTTCTATCCTTGAGAGCCTTTCGGTTACCTCTTCCTTAAATAGCTCAACAATATCTCCAAGCTCTTCCATATCCATTACGCTTCAACTCCCAAGGATTTTTTCACATTTTCTGTTATTTTGCAGAGCTCTATCCTCTCTCTGCCCGATGGATCAGAGGAGATTTCCTCGTATTCGAACATAAGAGCAACATCATTATAGACTATGAATATCCTCTTCGCAGCTCTTTTCAGGTTCAAAGCTTTCTGTAGATCAACAACAGGTATTATCCTGTCTCCTCTCAAACAGAAACCTATAATCTCCCCTTCCTGCAAAATGGGGTTGTATTCCAAATTATTTCCCATCCACTCATAATTCTTGTTGTCCATTTCAACATAATACTTATCTAGCAGTAGGTAGAGCGCCATAAATTTTCGCCCCGAAGACAAAGTATATATCTAATTTATTCAAAGGAGTTTTGTAGGCCACTCCTACCTCTATTGGTCCAAGCATTGGCACTACTATATTAAGCCCCACGCCTGTCGATGATACAAAATTTGATAGCTCATCAATATCGTTCGTTCCATTGCCAAAATCGTGGAACGTGACAATGTTTACAGGAACAGGATATTTGTATACCGAATACCTAATTTCTGAAGATAATCTGTAAACATACTCCCCTGATATTGTCTGCCCTCTGACCGTATCAAATGGAGCGGGGACCACCAATACTTCCCCTTTTTCGTTGTATACGTACCCTCCAAATCCTTTAAGTGCAAAGTAGAAATTCCCATAGATTGGAGCGTATACACCAAAATCACCAGTTATTTTGTAGTAAGACTTCTCTTCTGTTGGCATCAATCCACCTTTTTCTAAACTTTCATGGATCATGAATCCTTTTGTTGGGTTTAGTGCACTATCTCTTGAATCCCATACATGAGATACACCTATGATGTTTACAAAGCTCCAGCTTGGAAGTACCGACTCAACCTTGTAATAAACGGAAAACACGTTGTTCATTATCGGAAGTGTTGAAAGGGCTATGGAATAGTTTATTGTGGATGTGGACTGCGTTGTACTGGCGTCAGTTAGAAATTCATAGGATAAGGCTGTGTCAAACTTCATCGGGAGCATAAGAGGCCTTGGCAGACCGTAAGATAGAGATACGTTCTTTTTATCAAACCCTAAGAAGGTGCTGAAGGATATGTTCTGTCCTCTCCCCCATGGATTTATCGTAGATAGGCTTAGTTGACCACCGAAGCCTTCCCAAAATGCTTTATCTTTCCCTGGTGGTCCCCAGGACACCGCCCCCATGAACTGGAACTTTTTCTCTTTTTCTTTCATCTTGATGAGAATATCTACCTGTGTTGAATCCTTTGTTCCAAGAGGGAGAATATCTACCTTTTCAAAGTAACTTGATCGATTTATAGCACCATAGGTATCAGCGAGTTTAAGCTGATAGAGAGGATCGTTTGATTTTATCGTCACAAGATCGTCTATAAGAAACTCCCTTGTGTGCTTGAAGCTACATCCATAATCTTTGGTTTCTTTAGTATCACTTATGTAGTCTATTTTGCAATCATCGCTCGGAGATATGAACTCATATACGATATGTTTTATCCTCTTTTCCAAGATGTTAAATTGCAACGTGTCTTTGTCGTACCTCACATCCATCCACGTCATCAAATACCCTTTTTGGTCGTAAAGATCAAGAATCTTCTGAGCAGTTTTGAGGACTTCTACGTTGGACACTTTTTTACCTTCTAATTTAGAAGCGATTTTCATCAGTTCTTTACCTTCCACAAGACTGTTACCGGTTATCTTCACTTCTTTTATAAAACTACCATCTTCTACAACCTTCCTCAGTGCAGTATAAAAGACAAGATTTACAACCTTGTCTTTGATATCCTTCAAATTGACCGGCTGAGGCTTTATGTTTATGCTAACGAAGTAGTATTTTTGTGACAAAAAGCTGAGCATCCTTTGAACATCTTCCACCTTTGGGTAGGACTTCTTCTTATCTTTTACCCATCTTAGAAGCCACGGCGTGTTGTAATAATCCTTCAGCGTCTGAAAACCAATACTCTTTTTAAGTTCATCAAAGCTTAGTTCTTTCTCTCCTTCTCCCCTAAATACTATATCCCATACTCCATACTCATCGATGTTTACCGTCAAGACCGTAGACGGATTTAAATCGGGCTTTATATCTATAAGGAAATATCCTGCTTCTCCATAGAGCTTCTTTATATTCTCAACGGTATTCCTCAAATCGTTGGTATTTAAAATTGTTCCTTCTTTTACGGTAATGTTAGATGCTATCTTGCTCTCTTCTATTAACTTCGGACCGTTTATCTTATATTCCACCTTTTGAATAACAGGATTTTCTTTAACGATGAACTCCACTACTAAATTTCCTTCCTCGTCAAAATCCGGACGGGATTTTACATCAGAGAAGTATCCTGTATCCATTATGAGTTTTTTCATCATCTCGATCTCGTTCGCCACAGCACTGAATGGTACATCCTCACCCAAATACCCTTTTAACAAAGCTTGCAGCCGTGTCTCACTTACATTTTCAAGTCCAACAAACTTAACTTTAGAAATTGTTATAGAGAATGTCATTAACGCTATCACTATTATCACAATTACAAAGAACTTTCTCACTCTGTTTCACCCCTTTGTGCAAAGTAAACTAATTCGGCCTCTATAAATAGATCGATCTCCCCGTCCATAACAGAATTAACATCAGAAGTTTCAACTCCGGTTCTATGATCCTTAACGAGATTATAAGGATGCATTATGTAAGATCTTATCTGGCTTCCCCACTCGATTTTCTTAAGTTCACCTTGTATGTTTTCAATTTCTCTTCTTCTTTTCTCAAGCTCAAGCTGAAGTAGCCTTGCCTTCAAAATTTTCATTGCGGTTTCCTTATTCTTATGTTGTGATCTTTCCGTTTGTATTGAAACAACGATTCCCGTGGGAATATGGGTAATTCTAACCGCTGATTCTGTCTTGTTAACATACTGTCCACCGTGACCAGAGGCTCTAAAGGTGTCTATTCTAATCTCATCAGGTTTTATCTCTATATCCACATCATCGGTTATCTCAGGTATAACATTCACAGATGCAAAAGAAGTATGCCTTCTTCTTGAAGCATCAAAGGGAGAGATTCTTACGAGTCTATGAACACCCCTTTCGTGTTTAAGGTACCCGTAGGCATACTCTCCCTTTATCAGAATCGTGGCGCTTTTTATCCCCGCTTCTTCTCCCGGTTGGAAATCGACTGTCTCCACACCAAAACCTTTCTTTTCTGCCCACCTCGTGTACATCCGTAGGAGCATCTGCGCCCAATCGTGAGATTCAGTTCCACCAGCCCCCGGATGGATGGAAAGATAAGCATGGTTTTGATCGTACCTTCCATTGAGAATCATCTCAAGCTCAAAGGTTCTTACCTTCTTTTCTACTTCTTTAACAAGCTCTTCCACATTAGAAACCATATCAGGATCCTCGTCAGAAAGCTCTATTGCCACCTCTATATCCTCGAAAAGCCCTTCTATCTCTTTTGCCTCTTCAAGTAGTTTTCTTATTTTCTGTGCTTCCTTTGTTATCTCCTGTGCTTTCTTAGAATCATTCCAAAAATCAGAAGATGACATCGTTCTTTCCAGTTCATCAAGTCTTTTTTTCTTTTCTTCCTTGTTGAACACCTTCATCGCATCATCGAATTTCTTCTCAAGGTCTTCTATCTTCACTCTCAAGTCATAGCCTATCACTTCCTGCTCACCTCCAACTACTTATCCTAACACAAAAAATCCCTTTCAGAAGGTTAATTTTATCATTCCATTTGACTCGACTTTACCCTCAAAAGATCTTGTGATAGTATTATCATATGATATATAATGAGAAAAAATTCTCATGTGTGTGAGGTGATCATATGAGCACAGGCAGGTTTTTAATCATAGATGGTGATATATCGATATCTTCGAAAAGATGTTTTAGCTGCAAACATTACGGTTCAAAGAAAAATATAGCAGGCATAGATAAATTCTGTGCAGGGTACGTCATGAAAATAGAAGTCGACGATAGAGCTTTCTGCGAAGTTAAAGAAAAAGAGGTTAAATACGACGAAAGATGCTCAAACTGGAAATTAGACAAGAAAGTTAAAGCCTTCATGAAACAAGCGGGGTAAGGTCTATGGAACCACTTACCGTTGCGAAGGTGGATATTTGGGTTGCTTTTCTTCACGGGCTAATATCCTTCTTCTCGCCCTGTATTCTGCCAATAATCCCCTTTTTTGTTTCTGTCATATTCTCCAAAAAGGGCTTTTTCAATCTTGTCATGTTTTTAGTGGGATTCTCCACGGTATTCATCGTCTCGGGATTTTTCTCAAGTGAAATAGGAGGCATTTTGATATCTCCATTGAGCAAAAAGATAACCGGAACTCTTATAATAATTATGGGAGTTCTGATGCTTATGGACATTAATATATTCAAACTTGGCAAGATCACTAAATTTTCCATAGAGCGTGGCTATAGCCTTCCATCGTTCATACTGGGAGCTTTAATAGGTATTTCTTGGGTGCCCTGTTCAACACCAGTCCTTGCAAGTATATTGATAATAGCCTCTTACAAAAAAAGCCTCTATTCTATCCTTCTTCTTTTCTTTTATTCTTTAGGTATGAGTCTTCCCCTTCTCATTTTTGGAAAGCTTATAGATAAGTGGTACGATAACAGCGAGAAATTAAAAAAAGTCTTTAAAACGGCAAAAGCTCTTGGAGCGGTTTTTATTATAATAATTGGAATTTTAATGACTTTAGGAAAATTCGTTGTTTGAAAAGGAGGTTATCTCATGAAGAGAATTCTAGTTGCTATAGCTTCTGCTATACTTTCATCCTACATTTTAGCTTTCGGTATTGTCCATAACTTCGATATCGCTCAAAAATTGGCAAAGATAGAGCAGAAGAAAATAGTGTTGATATTTGAAATGAAAACCTGTGGATATTGCAAGCTGCTCAATTCAACAACCCTTCAAAACGAAAAAGTTCGAAAATTCTTGAGCATAAACTACATAACAACCATCGTTTACGCCGATGAAAATATAGAACTTTTCCAAAAGTTCAATGTACATGCAACACCTACCCTTTGGTTTTTCCAATATGAAAAAGGCAAGCTCGTAGCTATAACCTATGTCCCCGGATATCTTCCTGCAGATTTGTTTTTAAAGGTAATAAAGTATGTTTATAAACTTCCGAAAGAGAAATTTGAAGACTATGCCAAGAAAAAAGACGACTTTATCGGTGAAAGAAAATTGGTAAAAGTCTCGAAGGAAGAGGCGGACTTTGTCTTGAAAAACGATCCTGATGCCGTTTTTGCAAAATCCGAGAAGGACTTCTCATTTGAGACCAAAACATATATTACAGATAACGAAAACCTTGCAAAATGGCTTATCAAACATTCATATCGCGTTCTTCTGATAGAGCCAAGTAAAGTCTTTTAATATCACCAATCGAAAGCTGCTCAGCTCTTTTCTTTGGATCTATGTTTGCTTTTTCAAGCAAAGCTTCTGGGCAGGCAGCAATGGATTTTAAGTTGTTCTTTATCGTTTTTCTTTTGCTAGAAAATATCGCTGAAACAAATTTTTTATAGCTTTCAAAATCCATGTCATAACCTTTGAACGTGATCTTTATGACCGTCGAGTCTACCTCAGGATTTGGCAAAAAATGAGATTTTGACACATCAAAAAGCTTTTCCACATTGCAGAAAGATTTAACAAGCACAGTTAAATATCCGTAACTACGCTTTCCCGGCTCTGAAAGGATTCTTTGAGCGACCTCCTTTTGAACCATCAAAATCGCCTTTTCAAATCTTCCTTCTTTTAATATTTTTTCAATAATTCTTCCCGTTATCTTATATGGAATATTCGCAACATAACTAAAGCCATCTTCTAAAAAGGAAAGATCAAGTTTTAAAAAATCCTCAAATATGAGCTGGACATTTCTGTAACCTTTTAACCTCTCTTCGAGCAGATCTTTCAATCTTTCATCTATCTCTATCGCATAAACCTTAGACGCAACTTTTGCAATCTCTTCCGTTAGAGTTCCTGCTCCCGCTCCGATTTCAACTATGACATTTCCTTGTCCTATTCCAGCAGCTTCTACTATTCTTCTTGCTACCCTCTCATCAGACAAGAAATTCTGACTTAAGCTTTTTTTAAGTTTAATGCTATATTTTTTTAAAAGGTTGGCCGTTTTCATGAAAGTACCACCCTGTACTGAATTGCCTCCAATATATCCTCCTTTTTTACATCTGCTCTTCCATCAAGATCAGCTATCGTCCTTGCAACTCTCAAAATCTTGTCGATGGCTCTTCCAGACAGGTTATACTTATCGGAAAACCTTTCAAGTAGAGTCAACGATGATGAGTCAAGTCTTATATACTCTTCAATCTCTTTTTTTGAAAGTTGTGAATTCAGTTTTCCACTTTTAAGCTGTATTTCCCTTGCCGCAACTACCCTTTTTCTTATTTTTTCGCTTTTTTCACCCTTTTTGTCGCTTACAAACTCCTTGAACTTCATTCTTTTAACCCTTATATGAATATCTATCCTGTCAAGTATCGGCCCTGATATTTTGCGGGAATATTTGATCTTCTCATAATCTGAACATATACACTCACCATTTTCATCTATCTCAGTGCAGCTGCATGGATTCATAGCTCCCACAAATATGAAATTGGCAGGATAAACAGCCGTGGTCTTTGCGCGAGATACGGTTACTTTTCTTTCTTCCAGAGGCTCTCTCAAAGCTTCAAGAACATCCCTCCTAAACTCTGGGAGCTCATCCATAAAAAGAACACCATTATGGGCAAGGGAAATCTCACCGGGCCTTGCATCGCTCCCGCCACCAACTATGGCAACTGGAGAGGCTGTATGATGGGGTGATCTAAAAGGCCTTTTGTTTATTATCCCATCGTGTAAAAGCCCAGCAACACTGTATATCTTGGTTGTTTCAAGTATCTCGCCGAAACTCATCGGTGGCAGTATAGTAGGAAGTCTTCGCGCAAGCATCGTCTTTCCAGAGCCCGGTGGTCCCACCATCAAAACATTGTGGAAACCCGCTGCGGCTATCTCCAAAGCTCTCTTTGCAACCTCTTGCCCTTTAACCTCTTCCATATCAACATCGAAGTCAAAGGAGCAAGCTACCTCTTTCTTCTGAACCTCTTCGAAAATGGTTACATCGTTGACAAGTTCTAAAACTTCCCTTAAAGACTCTAAAGCGTATGTATTTTTAAAACCTATAATAGCTGCCTCTTCGTAATTATCCTTCGGAACCACAACGATTCCATTGAAACCTTCCTCTTTAAGCTTCATCAAAGAAGGCAAAACCCCTCTTGAAGGTCTTATCTCTCCCTTTAAAGAAAGTTCGCCCATTGCAAACACATCTTTTTCCTTTAAATCGCCAGTGCTTAAAAGAATTGCAAGGGCTATCGGAAGGTCAAAATGAGAACCAGACTTTTTAAGATCAGCGGGGGAAAGATTAACGGTTATCCTACCTTTTAGAAAATCAAACCCGTGGTTCCTTAAAGCCCCTTTTACCCTTTTCTCACTTTCTTTCACGGCAGTATCTGCCATACCAACTATATCTATTCCACGAAGAACACTCTTTCTGTCTATATCGGACTCGACCTTTATGATGTTTACATCCAAACCCTTAATATTCGACGTATATATCATGTCATCACCTCAAAGTAATTCTAACAGAAGGTGTATATAAACAAAAAGCGGGGAACTAATCCCCGCTTCCATTAGTGGGCTCGGGAGGAGTCGAACCTCCGACCGCCCGGTTATGAGCCGGGCGCTCTACCAGTTGAGCTACGAGCCCAGCCAGCGATGGATATATTATCACAAGTTTTCCAGCTGCGTCAAGCATTTGAATCTTTCGATCACCAGCTATACGGGGAGGTATTGACCAGTATAGCAAAAAAGTGGAGGATAACGAGACAAAACTGTGGAAAGACTCCACTTGAGAAGCTGAAAGAAATGCATGATGAATTGAAAAATTTAAATGTAGTGAATTTCACGGTATTAAGTAAATATCTTCCCGATCGGTGCCGTGTTTAAAGGTTGATTCATATTTATCATCTGCTATAATACAGCTCGTATGGGGACGAGTTCCCTATATGTTTTTCGTGGGAGGAGGATGGACATGGAGAAGCTCAGAAATTTCTTTAGAGAGATAAAAATGGAGATAAAGAAGATCCACTGGCCATCAAAGGAAGAACTTTGGGGAGCTACTGGTGTTGTTGTGATAATTTTGATAGTAACCGGATTTTACTTTGCTTTTCTAGATCTTGGATTCTCTGCACTTATGAAACTTGTGTTCAAGATGCTTGGACTTACTTACTAAATCACCGGGGTGTGATAGGATGAGAAAGCAATGGTACATAATCCAAACCCTAACGGGTTTGGAAGACGCGGTTAAGGAAAATATAGAAAAGAAGGTAAATAGCCTAGGTTCCCACAACCTTGTGGGGAGAGTTATAGTGCCTGAAGAAGTGATTCTTGACGCTACGAAGAAATCAATGGAGAAGCATATCGTTTCTCCAGATGCGAAGCTTTATGTAAAGAGTGGGCAAGAAGTGAAGAAGGGACAGCTCCTTGCTGAAGAACCTCCTATTAGGGCAAGAAAGAATGGAAAGGTGGTAGATTTAAAAAACTATAGAAGGATAGTTGTAGAGACAGCTGACAGAAAGTTCCAGAAAATCTATAATGTTCCGGAAGGAGCTAGGATAGAGACTGGAATAAAGGTAGGGGCTTTGGTAAGGCAAGGAATGCCTTTTACAAAAAATGGTGAGTATGTTTCTGAAATGAATGGGCGAATCGTTAATGTGGAAAGAATGAAAAGAATTGTGATAGAAAACATCGATGGAGAAGAAGATGTTTATTATGTCCCAAGAGAAACTTTTGATCCGAACATGATAAAGAAAGGTATGAAAGTAAAGGCAGGAGACCTTTTAGCAGAAGGAAAAAAGTATCATGCACAGTCTAATGGAAAGGTGGAAGTGAGAGACTTTGGAGTTAGAAAGGAAATACTAATAGCAAAAACCAAGAGAAAGAAGCTCTTTCCAGGATACGTGTTCATAGAGATGATCATGAATGACGAAGGATATACCTTTGTTAGGTCGGTTCCAGGAGTTTATGGCTTTCTCTCAGAAGGAAGAAAACCAGTTCCCCTTAAACCAAAGGATGTAAGAGCACTCTTAAGGCTTGCGGGCATCGAAGAATATGAGACAAAGAAAGCAGAGAAAATTGAGCTCGACTTTGATATTGGTGATACGGTGAAGATCATATCTGGACCGTTTGAGGACTTCATTGGTATTGTTAAAGAGCTTGATCCACAGCGGCAGATGCTTAAGGTTGCAGTTACTCTGCTTGGAAGGGAAACTCCTGTTGAGCTACATATATCTGAAGTTGAAAAGATCGAGTAAAGTGGAGGGGCAAAGAGCCCATACCACAAAGGAGGAGGGAAAGTTACCATGGCGAAGAAGATAGTTGCGGAAATTAGGCTTCAGCTCCCAGCCGGGAAGGCCACGCCAGCGCCACCGGTTGGAACGGCTCTAGGTCCGAAGGGCGTCAACATCATGGAATTTTGTAAGAGATTCAACGCTCAGACTGCAGATAAAGCAGGACTTTTGCTTCCTGTCGTTATAACTGTATATGAGGATAGGTCTTTTAAATTCATCGTAAAAACCCCACCAGCATCGTTCCTTTTGAAAAGAGCTGCTGGACTTGATAAGGGATCTTCAGAGGCTGGAAGAAAGATTGTTGGTAAGGTTACTAGAAAACAGATTGAAGAGATTGCAAAGACGAAGATGCCCGATCTAAATGCAAACTCCCTTGAAGCTGCCATGAGAATTATCGAGGGAACAGCGAAGAGCATGGGTATCGAAGTGGTAGATTGAAAATAATGGTAGAAAGGAGGAGGCGTGATGCCGAAGCACTCCAAGAGGTATTTAGAGGTGAAAAAGCTTGTTGATAGACTTAAATATTACAGCCTTGATGAGGCGATTGAGCTTGTTAAGAAGACTGCAACAGCTAAATTCGATGAAACGGTGGAGCTCCATCTTTCCACAAATATAGACTACAGAAAACCAGAACAACATATAAGAGGAACTATATCTCTTCCGCATGGAACGGGAAAAACTGTAAGAGTATTGGTTTTTGCTAAGGGAGATAAGGTAAAAGAGGCTAAAGAAGCTGGAGCGGATTATGTTGGAGCAGAAGATCTTGTTGAGAAAATAGAAAAAGAGGGCTTTCTTGATTTCGACGTTGCTATAGCTACACCTGATATGATGAGAATAATAGGAAGACTTGGAAGAATCCTTGGTCCAAGGGGTCTTATGCCATCTCCAAAAAGCGGTACGGTTACCAATGAAATAGGAGAGGCTGTAAGGGAATTTAAGAAGGGAAGAGTTGAGGTAAGGACTGACAAGACAGGAAATCTTCATATACCTGTTGGAAAGGTTTCCTTCGAAAATAAAAAACTTAAAGAGAATGTAATCGCAGCGGTTGATCAGATAATGGCTATGAAGCCACAGGGAGTTAAAGGACAGTTTCTTAAAAAAGCGGTACTAGCATCTACAATGGGACCTGGTATAAAGCTTGACTTAAACGAGCTTTTAAGAAAGTCATAGAAAATCCCCATTGTGGATATGCCTTCAAAAGTTATATAAAACAAATCTGCTAATCTTTTAAACGGCATGGCTCCGGTAAATACTGGAGCCATGTTTATATTTTTCAATATGATTCATTTTGTCATGGAATTTAGTGGACTTATCGAAGGCACAAAGAATAGAAATACAGCGAAGTATAAGTAAATATAATGAGCTTTAGCACAAAGCTCTTGAAGTTATAGAAAAATTTTCATGCCATTCCCCATGTCGATAGCCTTCTTGATATTAGAACAACTTGCGGTAGAAATGGTCTTAAAGGACAAATTGGATAGGATGCAAAAAAGAGGAGACCCCGTGCTGATCCATGGTAAAATGATTAAAAGGATTATTAGAAAGGGTTTGGAGATAACGCAAGAGTTGAAGGAAAATTTGGAGGCGTCAATTCCGACGAAGTTAGAAAACGTACTATCAGCTCCTTTCATGATGATATTACACTATTTTTTGGTAGAAGGAGGTAGAAGTATGGAAGAGGTTTTAAAAGTCATTGGTGCAATTCTATTGGCAGGAGTAGTCGCTTTCGCGGGGCTTGTGGGGTATCTTACCGCTACTGATTATAACCCACCGGAGGTTGTGAAACTGGCTGTAGAAGGCCAAGCTTTAGAGGAAGCTCCCAGTAAACTTTCCATTCTCACATGGAACATAGGGTACGCCGGACTTGGGAAAAACATGGACTTTTTCTTTGATGGTGGAGAGCATGTGAGAGATACAAAGGAAAACACCATTAGAAACTTGGAAAATATATCTAAGTTTCTCGAGAAGATGAAAGGAAAAGTAGATATATTCTTAATACAGGAAATTGATACGGATAGCGATAGAACCTACCGAATCAACGAATATGAAAGATTGAAAGAGGTTTTGAATGGATACATGAGCACATTTGCCTTCAACTATCATGTAGACTTTGTTCCGGTGCCGTATACTGATCCAATGGGAAGAGTAAGGTCGGGACTTGCAGTATTTTCAAAATACAGACTCTATGATCCCGTGAGAATAGCGCTGCCTGGTCAATACCCATGGCCAAAAAATACAGCAATGTTGGATAGATGCATGATAAAAACCTACATACCGGCTCCCGATGGAAAAAAGTGGGTTATATACAACACTCACAACTCTGCATATGATGAAGGTGGCAAGCTCAGAAAGATGCAACTCATGTTCATAAAAGAAGATGCGTTGGAAGAGTACAAAAAGGGAAATTATGTAGTAATCGGAGGGGATTGGAACTCTATTTTAGACGATGATCTTCATTTCAAATACACAGAAAAACCTGAAGAATTCTACGTTCCTCTTCCTAAAGATTGGCTACCAGAAGGGTGGAAATTCTATTACGATAAAAATGTTCCGACCAATAGATCTGTAAGAGCGCCATACAAGAAGGGAGAAACTTTTGTTACCATAATAGATGGATTTTTAGTATCTCCAAATGTGATAGTGTTTCAAGTTAAGGGAATAGATCTCGATTTTGAAAATTCGGATCATAACCCTGTGATGATTACCGTCGGGATCTCTCATAAATAAAGTCCCATACAGCGGCTGCTAATGATAAAAGAGATATGAACCAAAATGAGTTGATCATGAATTTGACGTTGTTTCCAAAAACTGAGGAATAAAGAAGGTTCATCAGGTTTCCCATAGACCATGCAAAACCCATCACAACAGAAGATGCTACCCCGGGGTTCCGGGGTAATCTATTTTGCGCCTCAACAACCGTTGATGACATGGAAAGATAAGCTGGAGATAGCATCGACACAAATATAGCCGCCAGCACCCAAGAAGAAACTTGTGTGAAATCCGTAAACGCGAAAAGAAGTCCAAACGTCACCATTGCTGCTGAGGAAATCACATTTATCATGGCGTTACCTATTTTCTTTCCAATGTAGACGCCACTGGTAGATAAAATCATGCCAGCTACCCTTGTTAATGTAAGCAAAGAACCGCCAAATACCAAGCTTTTTCCCAGAAGCTTTGCGTACATTGGTCCGTAAAGTTGGGCAATACCCATAGAAAATGATCGGAAGGCTACGTAGAAAAAAAGAGGGAGCAAAGCTTTAAAATCTCCAAGGGTTATCTTCATCTTTTCCTTTTTCTTGTGTTCAAAGAACCGCATCTTTGAGAAAGATATAAATACAAGCAAGGCAAGTAATATACCTGCAATGTACATGCCTTTCAAATCATATTTTTCTGCGTACCAAGTTATAAAGACAGGTCCTGCAGCGTAGCCTACAATTCCTGACAACGTGAAAAATGCAATATTTTCTTTGTGTTTAGATCCTGCTATTGTGGCTCCCATGGGATGGAAAGCTGAGTTGGACAGCTGGGCTATAAAAACAAATACAACAAATATCAGAAATGAACCCGCAACCGATATAAGACTGGCAAAAAGAATTGTAGAAGCTGCGACTATCGCGATATATAAATTTCTCTTCTTAACGTTGTCGCTGACGATTCCAAAGAGAGGTTGCGTTAAACTGGAAGTTAGAGAGATCGTATATAAAGCCATAGCATAAGTTCTTGGATCAAGGTAGAACTTTTCCGTAATGTACGGACCAAGCGGTTGGAATATGCTGGTAGAAAAATCAAGTATGAAGTGAACAGCTACGACTATCCATAGCATAGCGCTGTAATGTTATCATAAACGCTAGTTTATTTCCACCAATGTTTCCTTTCTGCAACTTCATCTATGATCTTTCTCTCTTGCGTATCAAGTTCTTTCAAGAATTCCAACTTCTTCTTTTCTTTCAACTTAAGGAGAGATTCCTTTTCCTTTCTTCTTTCTAAAAATTCCTCACGAGCCTTTTCTTCTTCGGCTAGTTTCCTTTGAAGCTTCACCATAGTTTTGTCTATTTTATTTTCCAGCCCAAGTATATAGACCCTCCAGATTTCTATGCTCCCTATTTCTCCTTTTTCTATGGATTCGTTTCTTTTTCTTATTGCCTCATTTCTTTCTTTCCTTAAAAGTTCCAACTCCCTCTCTATAGCTTCTCTTTCTTGTTTTATCCTAAGGAGCTTCTTTTGGGCTTCTTCTTCCTGTAATTCCCTCAACTTTAAAATGGATTCCAATCTGAATCTAAACCTCACAGGTATCCCACCTTATAAATAACGTGCCCGGCGGGATTTGAACCCGCGGCCCCCGGATCCGGAGTCCGGTGCTCTATCCAACTGAGCTACGGGCACGTATTATCCTTCCACCATCCTTCAAAAGCTCTTTCACTTTCTCCGGTTCGGGAGTGACTATCACGTCGTATTTCCCTTCCAAAAACCTCTCGAATCTTTCAACAAACCTAACTCTCTTCTTAAAAAGATACGCTATATAAGGGTCGTATTCCATAACATCCAGCTTTCTTGCGTTTATATTATCAAGTATTGTTGGATCCTCAACATTATGAACTAAAACAGAATCAGCCTCTATACGTTCAATAGATACTCTTGGTATTTCCTCACGTATTCTGTATAGATTGGTAGGTGAATTAATGAAATTTTCAAAAAGAATCGATGCACTCACTGCATCCACAGCTATTTTTCCCTTGCTTTCCTTTAATATTGAATGGGCCATCTTGGTAGATAATCTTTCATCCACCAAAAAGACCGGTTTTTTCAGCTTTTTGAATACGGACTGTGCAACTTCTATAACTTCGAAAGTTTGGCACGAGTATCTACCACTCATGGAAAAAGGAAGCCCGAAGACTATCTTTTCAGGATTTAAATCCTTAAGGAAGGTAAAAAGCTTTTCCCTATCTACAACACCTACTTTTGATGGAAACATAACTCCCGCTGCATAGCCGCATCTCTTCTTCCCATAATCGATTGCTATAATCATGTTAAATAACCACTCCAGGGTCGTGAAGGTATTTTATAAGCATTTTTATAGGAGAATACGCCAATCTTTTGGTGTATTCATGATAGGCTTTATCAGTCTCAGTGGCGAAATCACCATCTTTCACTTCAGAATAATTCAAAACAAGTGTTTGCGGTTCTTCATTAAGTACCGGGTATATTGCATCAATGATCTCGTAAAGAGTCTTTGGTGGATCATACGCTATCACTTCACTTTTACTTGCAAAAGTTGGCAACCCGTCAGTATTATAAGATGTGGAGAACTTTTTGATATTTCCCCTCTTTATCAAATTCACGATTGACACCCTTTGGAATTTGTTTATATCATGGGAATAATACTGACCATTTGTAAACTTTGCGGTTTTCTCTGGATTTCTGGATACAACCACGTTGTTCTTTCCATTAAGAATGTACCTTTTATCGCGCATGTCCTGAACCCTAACATTGACTTTTTTGAACTTTGCTCTGAGTTTTTTAAATCTCATCTCTTTCAAAAGATTTTTTATGTCATCCGGCATCTTCGTACCCAGAGCTATTTTTCTCATCTTGCCAACCAACTTTATAAACTCTTCTATCTCTCTCAAACCGCGCAAAATAGAGAAAATTTGAGGCTCAACTATAACAATCAGCTTCCCATCAACACCACTCTCAATGAACTCTCTCACCGTTAAAAATCTACTTCTATCAACTTCCATATGGCGAAGAAGAGATTCATACACATGATCAACTATCTGATTGCAACAACCGATAACGACAGCGGAGGTATCTTCTTGTAATATCTTCTTTAGCATAGCATTTCTTGACCTTATATCGGAGAAAATCGCCCCTCCATCGTATTCTTCCCACAATAGTTCTTTCACTCTTTTGTTATTTATAATCTCTTCCTTATCTAATATCTCTCTACTATGAAGATCCCCAAATTCGTCAAATTCATCTATGCCTGTTTTAAATGAAACATCGACTATCTTCATTTTTGGGGACATGAAATCCGGTTCTATTTCTCCCACAACATCCATTCTCACTATACCTTGTCTGAGGATGATACTTGAATCATTATCCATACCGTGCCACAATGCTCCAATTTTTCTTCTTCCTCTTCTTAACACCATATAAGCGGAGTTCCCATCGTCAAAGAAGGACACCTTATGAACATCAAGATCCCTTATTAAAAACATCAAAGGAGGGTTCCCAAGCCCAAAAGGTTCAAAAAGATCTATTACCTCAAAGAGCTCCGGGGTTATATCATCCAATCTTATTTCTGCATCTATGTTTATCTTCTCTTTCTCCTGTGCAAGTTCTATATCTTTTATGGCTTCTTTCAAATCCTCGAACTTTTCTTTTTCAATGGTGAATCCAACAGCCATGGAATGACCGCCGAATTCCACAAAGAAATCCTCAAACTTCCTGAATATATTCATTATATTCGTGCCATTATAGCTTCTGGCAGATCCCTTTCCAACTCCATCGCTGAACGACACAACCATCGTAGGCCTTTTGTATTTATTTGCAATTCTACTAGCAACAATACCTATTACCCCTATATGCCAATTGTCACCGTTGACAAGTATTATGGGATTTGAAGATGCACCAGCTCTTTCTATATTTTTAACAGCTTCTTTAAATATATCGTTTTCTATGGCTTGTCTTAAAAGATTATGGTTTGATAGAACCTTCACCATCTCTTCCGCTTCTTTCTCGTCCTTGGAAATCAAAAGCTTGAAAGCGTCATAGGCGGTTCCCATTCTACCGGCGGCATTCAATCGGGGAGCTATTTTGTAACTAACATCCCTTGATCTGACTTCCTTTATAGAAAGCTTTTCCACCAGCTTTTTAAGACCCGCTCTGGTCTTTCCTATTTTCTTCATACCTCGTTTTACAAGGAATCTGTTCTCCTTTTCCAAGGAAACCATATCAGCCACGGTCCCAAGAGCCACAAGATCTAGAAGATCTTCTATGTCTTCAAATTCCATACCAAACCTGTCAGCAAGGGCTTGAACAAGCTTAAAAGCTACTCCAACGCCGGCTAGATCTTTAAATGGATATGGATCGTCGGGTCTGTGAGGATTTACAACAGCGTCGGCTGGTGGAAGCTCCCCAACGACCTTGTGATGATCGGTTATCACAACCTTCATACCAAGTTTTTTTGCAAGTTCGACACTCTCATATGCGGTGGTCCCACAGTCAACCGTTAAAAGAACTTTGTATCCTTTCTCAGAATATTCCTCTATTGCTTGGGTACTTACTCCATATCCATCGTTCATCCTATTTGGGATGTATACATCAACCTTCCAGCCTTTCTCCTCCATGAAAGAATATAGAAGTGCAGAGCCAGTAACTCCATCAACATCGTAATCTCCATGAATGAGAACTGGCTCCTTTTTCTTCCATGCGTTTATCAATATATCTACGGCTTTGTCCATATCGTTCATTAGGAATGGGTCATTCAGCAGGGAAATATCTGGGCTTAAAAAACTCTCTACATCTTCTATTCCCCTTCGAAGAAGAATCTCTGCTGCCAGGTACGGAATACCATACTCATGAGCTAACTCGAGGGCCTTATCACGATCAACCTCCTTCAGTGCCCATGCTCCCATTCTCCTCCCCTTCTTTCTTTTTTATTTTGTGTAGATTATATCACAGAAGGGGATTGTTCGGAGCCTCTAACTTTCTTTTTCTATTTTTCCCACATCAACTTGAATGTGACGTTGTACTTTCTCAAAAATTTTGAATATTCTTTATAGTTTTTCACATTTTGAATGGCCGTGCTCTCCATATTCTCGAATGGTATATAGCCTTCTGACTTGGGAAAAGCAAGGTAGGAGAAGTACTCCTTTAATGGTGGTGAACAGTATATTTATATAGTAAATATTTATGTAGTAAAGTCCCGCAAGAGGAGTCTTTCCAGGCACAATTTACTTGACATAGCTGATCCTATTCAATCTAATTTCACCCCAATTACTCCAAAACTTAACTTTTTTGTTACTTTAATTTAATTGTTTTGAAAATGTCAAATTGTGTATTATTTTTTAGGGTTATAATTAATTCAATGAAAAAATAGTGATGAGGGATGTATTGTGAGGAGAAGCTGGAACGCTCAAGAAATTAAGAAGATGAATAGGAAAATTGTCTTAGAAACCCTTCATTTCAATTCTCCAATATCTCGTTCTGAGATAGCTGATTTTACTGGGCTTACAAGGGCAACTGTTACGAACATAATAAAAGAATTCGAAGATCTAGGACTTATTGAAGAAGTTGGGAAAAAATCAGGGGCTCATGGAAGAAGGAAGAGCCTTTTGAAGATGAGAAGCGACGCTTTCTATGTTGTGGGTGTTGAACTTGCAAGGGATGAGATTAGGGTAGGAGTTTTTGATACTGAGGCAAATGAGCTAAGTCAAGAGTGCGTGGAGATTGAGGATAGTGATACGAAAGATGACGTTATAGAAAAGCTCTTCTCCACAATAAATAACACAATCAAAGCGTCAAAAGTGGACAGGAAAAAGATCTTCGGAATGGGTGTTGGAATACCCGGCCCTGTTGATATAGAAAAAGGGGTTCCTATAATGTCACCTCCAGATTTCGTCAAGGTAGGAAATATACCTTTGAAATCCATCCTAGAAAGAGAATTTAGAATACCAGTCTGGATAGATAATGATTCCAATGCGGCAGCACTTGGAGAGAAGTGGTATGGAATAGGTAAAGATTACGATAACTTTGTCTTCGTTATTGCAGATATAGGGCTTGGGGCGGGAATAATAATAGATAGAGAAATTTACAGAGGATCGCTTAAAGCTTCTGGTGAAGTTGGCCACAATCCGTCCTGTATGAAGAGAAATTGTTCAGAGATCGAAAGTAAAACAAGTATAACAGTCCTGAAAAAAGTTTATAAGAATATAACGAAGAAAGACATTCCAACGAAAAAAATTCTGGAACTAGCAAAAAAAGGTGATAAAGACGCAAGAAAAGCTTTAAAACAACTCAACGAGAACTTATCTTACGCTATAGTTAGTCTCGTCAATATTCTGAGCCCAGAAGCCATCATAATTGGAGGAAGAGTCGCATATGTAAAAGGAATTACGTTGAGAGAAGTTAAAAAAAGCCTTGATAAGTTCCTTTTCTGTCCCCAAAGACCAAAGATATATATCACAGAGTTTTTGGAAAAAATAGAGCTTTTAGGAGCTGCAGCTATTGCAATTGAGGAGATAGTTTCGCAACCTTATGAATTTATCTTGAATAGAAAGTAACACAATCTTAGAAGGGGAGGTGTGGCTTTATGAGGAAGTTCTTGGTAATTTTGCTTTCTGCATTGCTTCTCATCAGTGTAGTATCCTTCGCTAAAGAAAACGCTCTTGAGATCTTCAGCTGGTGGACTGGAGGAGGAGAAGAAGAAGGACTTCAGGCGCTATTCAAGCTTTATCACCATTATTACCCGGATGTTAAGATCATCAACGCAGCTGTAGCTGGTGGTGCTGGAACCAACGCAAAGGCTGTTCTTAAAACTAGGATGCTTGGACACAACCCACCAGATTCCTTCCAAGTCCATGCTGGTATGGAACTTATAGACACCTACGTTATACCCGGAATGATGGAACCTATTACATGGATACTCAAAGACATGGGAGCACTCGACAAATTTCCAAAAGCTATACTCGATATGTGCAGCTATAAAGGAGAAGTTTACTCAATACCTGTTAATGTCCACAGAGCAAATGTTGTTTTCTACAACAAGAAAATTGCCGCGAAAATAGGAATGGATCAGCCACCACAAACGTGGCACCAATTTGTTTACTATCTTAATAAGGCAAAGGAAATGGGATACGTTGGACTTGCACTTGGTGATAAGAATAAATGGACATCTCTTCATCTATTTGAAAGTTTGATGCTTGCAGAGCTTGGTCCAGAGGCATACAACGGACTCTGGAAGGGAGAGACTTCTTTCAACAACACAGGAATAAAGAGAGCCCTTGAGATAATGAAAGAAATGCTTAAATACATTAATTCCGATCATGCTGCAATGACATGGCAGGATGCTGTAAGGCTTGTTTATGAAGGAAAGGCTTTTGCAACTGTTATGGGAGATTGGGCAGAAGGATACCTCAAGACCCTCGGATGGACACCAGGGGTAGAATTTGGTTGGTTCGCGCTTCCCGGAACACAGGATTCCTTCATGGTCGTTTCTGATACTTTCGGACTTCCAAAAGGTGCACCACACAGAGAAAACGCTATAAAATGGCTAAAACTTTTGGCTTCTGTTGAAGCACAAGACATATTTAACCCAATCAAAGGATCTATTCCAGCAAGGCTCGATGCTGACAAGAGCAAATATGATGTTTATCTAAAATGGTCGATGAATGATTTTGCTACAAAACACCTAACTCCATCCATTATTCACGGTTCTGCAGCTCCAGAAGCCTTTGCAACGGCTTTGATGGATGCTATAAACAAATTTGTCAGCACGAGAAACGTGGATAAAACTTTCAAAGAAATCCTTATGATAGCTGATGATAACGGCTACAACACGAAATGACGTAATTCTATCCAAAAAATAAGGGGGAGTTCTCTCCCCCTTTTAAATAAAATAAGGGGGGG
>Ga0256838_1000402_pt1 | contig 27205 bp, 29 predicted proteins | sample 4571419metaG_FD_185978 | JGI IMG/M metagenome (GOLD analysis project Ga0256838, IMG submission 185978) | Hydrothermal vent microbial communities from Guaymas Basin, Mexico - 4571-419 | ecosystem: Environmental > Aquatic > Marine > Hydrothermal vents | place: Mexico: Guaymas Basin | collected... | reverse complement strand
GACTGTTGGTTTGTCAGGTTGTTGTGTAGTTGTTAAACTAAAGATAAGAAATGGAATTATTGCCCACATACTTTTCCCCCACTCCTAGTGTATTTCCCTAAAACTTATCGGCGCAGGGAGTGATAATGTTGAGAGATTTCTTCATTGCAGGTAAGATGGGAGCTGGCAAAGACACCATTGCAGAGTTTTTAGTACCTTATGGTTATGAGCATCTCAGCATAGCACAACCTCTAAAAGATGTTGCAACGATTTTATATCCGTGGGTTATGAAAGTTGGGGGGGTTGAGAAGAGAAAACTTTTGCAGAAGTTGGGAGATCATCTTAGAAAATTTGATAAGTTAGTATTCTTAAAAGCTTTGGAAGATAGAATAAAGCAAGCGTGGGATAAGGGAAAGAGGGTTGTTGTGAGTGATGTGAGGCTACGTATAGAGTATGAGTTCTTGAGAAAACTAGGCTTTGTACCTCTCAAAGTTGTTGTGGATGATGAAATAAGATTGAAAAGATTGTTAAAAAGAGATGGTTATATTCCTGATGAAGCTGCTTCGAGGCATGCAACGGAAACAGAATTGGAGGCAGATGATTTATACTTTGTTTACATAGATAATAATGGAAGTTTTGAGGATTTGAAGCGCCAAGTTGATGAGCTTGTTGAAGAGCCTAAAGGCTTATTTAAGGTGTTGAAATTTTAGTGGTGAATTTTGTGGAGGCGGAGTTTAATATCACAATGTGATGAGCAGGTGATAAGTATGGCTCAACCATCAGTTTCAAGTTTTGTTAGAGAGCCTGCAGTAGCTGGTTACTTTTATCCTGCTACTCTTCAGGAGATAAAGATTTATTTTTCTAAGTTGGAGCAAAATTTATCAGTTGAATATGAACGGACTTTCGGGAATATTGCTAAAGCTGATGGAAAGGAAGTTAATATTGCTAAGGGATTTGTTGTGCCACATGCTGGATGGATGTACTCTGGTTGGGTGGCGTCCTTTTCCTACAAATTTTTTGAAAGATTTTGTGACCATGTTGATACGGTGATTTTAATAGGGCCAAATCATAGGGGCTTTGGAGCTCCTGTTGCGGTATGGCCTGGTGGAGAGTGGAAGATGCCTGTGGGCAGTTTTCTAGTTGATGAGGAGTTTTCAACACTTCTTATAGAAAAGCTGAAGTTGGATAATTTAAGGGAACATGTTAATGGCCATGTTATGGAGCATTCGTTGGAGGTTCAACTTCCATTTTTTTGGTGGGTTTGCGGTGAAGCTGAGTATTTTAAAAATTTAAAGTATGTTTTCATAAGTATGCTTGATCAGTCTTTGTACACTGCTGAATTTGTTGGTGAGTTGATAGCACAGATAGCCAAGAAGTTGAATAGAAGAGTTGTGGTATTTGCTTCAAGTGACTTTTCTCACTATGAACCGCCTGATGTTGCTCTTACAAAGGATCAGAAAGTAATAGATAAAATTTTGAGTTTAGATGCTGAAGGTATGTATTCGCAGATTGCCAATAACAGGGTAACTGTTTGTGGATATGGTCCTATAGCTGCTATGCTTAAATTTTCCAAGTTAAGCGGTGCTTCACGTGCTTCACTTTTGAAGTATGCTACTTCAGGAGACGTTGCTCCTTCAACAGAGGTTGTGGGATATGCTTCAATAGTTGTTGAGTAGTGATGTGTAGCTAAAAGAGTTTTAAAACAGGGATTCAGGGGTGATTGTATTATGAGAATTGGAATTAAGAAAAGAAGAATGCGTGCTTTCACTCTTGTTGAGCTTATGATAGTTTTGGTGATAATAGGAATACTCATGGGGTTTGCTATTCCGGAAATATCAAGATCTATATCTGAGGCAAAGTTCAACACTCAGCAATCTAACCTTAAATCCTTGAGAAAAAAGTTGGATGAATACTGCAGAGATCATGGGCATTATCCCGAGGATTTGTACGATTTGATAAATGCACCGCATCCTTACTTTAGAGAGCTTCCGAAGGATCCATTTACAGGAATGGCAAATTGGATGGTTGCTGACGAGATAGTATCGGGTGTTTGGCTAACTATGGAGCAGTGGAGAGCAAATCCGGGATACAGAAATGGAAGTTATATTTATGATATCAAGCCCTGTCCTAAGGGAAAAAATTGCGGAAAATGGGATTGAGTTATCGGGGGATTTAAGTGGGGAGAAAAGTTGTGGGAGAAAGATGCTCAATTAGGGGTTTGAAAGCTAGAAGAAAAGCTTTTTCTCTTGTTGAGCTAATCATAGTTATGATAATTGTTGGGATTATGATAGGAGTTGCTATTCCTGAGGTTGTGAGTACTATTCGTGAAGCTAAAATGGATACGTTGAATCAAAATATGCGTGCTATAAGAAGGGCACTTGATCAGTATTACCGTGATAAAGGCCATTATCCACATTATTTAACTGATTTGACTAAGAGGCCGGATCCATATTTTAGAGAACTGCCTATAAATCCTTTTACTCATCAAGCTGATTGGCTGGTTTGCGATTGGAAACAGACCGGTGTTTGGATGACCCAAAATGAGTGGAAAAAGTTGAAGGAGACGAATGAGTCTGCGAAATTAGGCAGTTTTGTTTTTGATATTAAACCTTCGAGAATTCAGTAGATTTTAAAGGTTGAGTGTTGAAGACATTGAAGGTCAGGTGTGCGGTTAAAATGCGTGATAAGAGATCTAAAATTGTTTTTATGGGTTTTTCAGGATTGACAGGGGCAGGGAAGACTACATTGATTGATTGCTTGGCAAGACGGATTGAAAAGAGCATTCTTAGTAGTCTGGCTTTGGTTTTGGATTTGGATAAATTTGCCCATGCTCTTTATGATTTTCAAAAGGTAAAGGAGGCTCTTTTAAAAACTTTTGGTACGTGCAAAAGAAAAGAGATAGCCCGTGTTGTGTTTTCTTCTGGAGGGCGTACTGCACGTATTTCTAGAGCGGAATTAGATAACTTGCAGAAGTTGAATGCAATATTTGATCCATACTTTGAAAGGTTGTTTAAAGCCTTGAGAAAGATAGATGTCCTAATAAATGATAATAAGTTAGAAGTAGATGAATTGGCTCGTTATTTGCTCAAGAATTCTCTTAATTCTAAAGAGGTTGATGCTATTGTAGATAAGTTTGAGTTTTTGCAACTTTATCCGACAAAAATCGAGGGATGTGGAGAAGGGCTTTCTGTCTATGTAATTGTTGATGGTTATAGAACGGTGGATTTTGCGGAGATTTTTGATCTACTTTTCTTTGCAGTTGTTGATGGAAGAGAACAGGTGTTGCGTTTGGAAAAGAGAGATATTGGTAACTGGCTTGATCGACTTCAAGTTCAGAGAGGGGAATTTGAAAATAAAGTTGTTAATTCTAAAAATGTGTTTTTAATTGATAGCAGCAACAGTTTGCAAGCTGCAGAGTGGGCATTTAGTTTGTTGAATTTGTTGAGGACTGAGATTTGAAAAGTGAATTTAAAAAATGGGGAGAGGTTGTGAGGTTGAAATTGAAGTTTTCTGCTTTAAGAGCTTTTACCTTGACAGAAGTTGTTGTGGCACTGTTGATTCTTTCCAGCTTGGTGTTCTTGTTGCATCCCGGCATAAGTTTGGCAGGACAACTTGATACTTTATATGCAATATCTGTGTTGGAAAGTTTTACTGCTACTTCGAATTTCAAGAAAAGTGGTAAAATTTCGGATGTGCTTTCGTACGACGATATTAAGTTTTTGAATTACAAGGATAAGAAGTTTAAAGCTGAATTTAAAACAGGTTCAAGTAGAACTTTTGTAAAGGTGTGTGTTGGAAAAGGTTGTGTGATTAAGGAATTTTTTGGAGTAGAGCTTCACTAGAATGACTTGAGTAATGTGCTTTAAGTGAAATTTAGGAGATTGATGAAGAAGATTGGTAACTATGGGTGTTGTAAATTGTGTGGAGTGGTAATTGGTGAAGTTAAGGCGGCCTAATTTTAGCCAGTATTTAAGGGAAAATGCTTTGTGCTCGTTCAGTGTGGTTGAGGTTTTGATAGTGATTGCTGTATTTGGAGTACTCTTTCAAATGATAGCTGTGATGATGAAATTTCCACGGGTTTCTGAACAGTCTGATGTGTGGAAGGTTATGCAGTTTGTGTTTAGCAAATTGAAGTTTGCGAGTGTAGTGCGGTTTGAGGATGAGTCGAATTTTGCAGAATTTGAACTTGGAGGTAAAAAGTTTACTGTAGGTCAGCATGCTAAGAATGGACGGATTTATGTAAGAGAATACTGTGGGGATAAAATGGTAAAGGACTATTTTCTGACACGATCGAGAGCTAACGTGTTTTTTAAGCGTTCAAGTTTGCCACACGTTGTGTTGGTGCGGGTAGAGATAGGTAAATTAAAGGCTGGAGTTGCTGTTTTTCTTCCTCTTGAGGGAAGGTAATTTAATTTTACGTTTTTTGAGTTTTTCCAATAACTCTTTTGATAAAGTGGGCATTACTATCGTATCGCCTTCGGTAAGGCCGCTTTTGATTTCTACATTCCAGTTTGATACGATACCTACTTTTACAGGAGTTTTTACCAAATTTTTGGTTTGTGGTTTGGAAGTTGAGTCGTTGGTGTCTTGAGAGGATATTGTTTTCTTCAAGACAAAAAACTTTACGCCCTCTTTTGAGGGTTCGGTTATTAGAAAAGAACGTGGGATTACTAAAGCCTGATCATTTCTTTGAACAACTATCTCTACTGCTACTCCAAGACCTGTAAAATAGGGAAGGTGTTTTGCTTCTATAATTATAGGAAAGTAATTACCGTTTGCTACAGCGTCCCAGTCTCGCCTTAGTCCATAGTTTAAAACTTTTTTAACGGTTCCCTTAATGCGTGTTTGGTTGGGAAGAATAACATCTGCAGTCATGCCTGGTTTTATGAACAACACATCTTGTTCTTGGGCCCATGCCTTAACCATAAAGGTATTACTAACAATTAGAGCTAATTTGCTACCGCCGGCTGAGGTTTTAACTCCGGAAACAGCGGTTCCTTTCTCGACGAATTTTTTTGCTATGTAGCCGTCTATTGGAGCATAGACTTTGCAATAAGAAAGCTCTTCACTTGCTTCTTCGATTTGTGCCATAATTTCTTTTATATAGGTGGCTTGAATTGAATTTTGAAGTTTAAGTTCCTCTATGTTTTCTTCTAATGTTAATACCTCTTCTTTGCTAGATAGGTTTTTTGCTGCCAAAACTTTGGCGCGGTTCAGATCTCTTTTTAAGCGCTTGAGCTTCACATTGTTTATCTCAATTTGAAGTTTTGCTTTTTCAAGGGTTCTATACAGCTGTTTGAGTTTTGTCATGGGGATCTTATCATCTATAAGGCAGAGTAACTCTCCTGCTTTTACGAAGTCTCCCTCTTCTTTTGGAAAACTTTTTACTTCACCTGCGGAACGAGCAACTAACACTACTTCATAGCGTGGTTCGATTGTTCCTGAGAGTTTGACAACTTTTTTAATTGAGCCGTATTTTACAACGTATATATTCTCTGCCGAAATAGTTTGGATAGTTAGAGTTAAGAGTAATAGGATTATAAGTTTTGTAATTTTAAATCTTAGTGGTTCTAAATTTAATTGAGAAAATTTTATCAACAAGCTTGACCACCTCTTTAAGTGGATGAAGTTCGAAAATTGCTTCAATTAGTGTTATTTGAATATTGTAAAGAGCTTCTTTGGCTTTGAGTTTGTAATTGAGTAAGTTCAATTTTTCTCGCAGTAGATCTTGTATGGATAACTTTCCAGTTCTGTAAAGAATTTTAGCTTTTTCAAATACTACCTGTGATTTTTCCACCCTTTGTTTTGCAATTGAATAAAGTTTGAGCTGTGTTTTGAATTTTGAAAGTAATTTTTTTGAAAGTGTAATTAACTTTTGTTTTTGGTAATTGGTGTACAATCTGTAATATTCTGATTCAAATATCAATGATTTAGAAGTGTATGAATTTGATTGAAGCCATGGGTATGAAACTGACAAAGCACGTGATTTGAAAAATTTTCCCTTTGATCGGGTGAATGAAAAGGTTGATGATAGATCCATTTTTTTGAGTTGGCTTGACTGTAAAATATAAATTTTTCTTTGAAGAACACTTTGAAGAATATTTTCAGGAGTTGATGGATGAAATATTGTATTAATTATTCCCTTTTCAGTTGTGGAGTGAACAGTTTTTAAAATGTATTCTTTTGTTTGAAGAGTATAAGAGGATTTTGTCAGAAAAAATTGCTCTAGAACATTTTGAGTGATTGCCTCTTTAGTGTTTAGCAGTTTTTCTTCAGAGTTTAGTATATCCAGATCAACTTTAGAAAGCTCAAATTTTGATGCAGACTTTAATTTTAGCTTTGTTAAAATTTCCTTTTTTAAAAGTTTTGCAAGTTTTATATCTTCTTTTAAAGGGAGTGTCTCATTTTCTAGGAGTGCAAGATGAGCTGCAAGCTTAAGTAGAGACTTCAAGTTTTCTTTTAAAATACTGTCCATTTTTAGCTTTGCTAATTTTACATTTTCCTGTTTTATTTTTTTGTTTATCAAATCAGAAGATGATAAAGGCCAACTTATATAAGTATTTAAAGACCAAGCTTTGTTGTCCAAGTCGTATTTTACAGAAGGAGTGACTGACAGATTTTTAAAAATTTTATCCAATTCTTTCTTTGAAGCCTGGTAGCTTTTGATTGAGGCTTGATAATCCTCCAAATTTTTCAACTGTTTTAAAATATGAGGTAGGTTTTTTCCATAACAAGTAGTAATTGTTAACACAAGAAAAATAAAGAAGCATCTACTTATAGTCATTAACAACCTCCATAAAATAAAGAAGGCCACCTCTTTATGAGGTGACCTTCTTTATTTTTCTTTACTTCTTAACTGCTTCTTTGAGCATCTTACCTGGAGAGAAGCGAGGAACTTTTGTTGCAGGAATGATAATTTCCTCTTTAGTTCTTGGATTTCTACCCTTTCTCTCTGCTCTTTCTCTGACTTCCCAAGTACCGAAATTCATGATTGCCACTTTGTCACCTTTTGCGAGAGCTTCCGTGATTATTTCGCAGAAAGCATCCAAGAAAGCCTTTGCCTCTTTCTGAGTAAGATTTGTTCTTGCGGCCAACTCTTTGATCAATTCATTTTTGTTCATTCTGATACACCTCCCTAAAAAATGTGAAAATTTCGAAATTTAAATGGCTTATCTTAGTTCTGATTTTATTATTAAAGGATAACTGGTTGCCTGTCAAGAGTTTATCGGGTTTTTCAAGGTTTTATAGCTAATTAAAGTTTCATTAATAAACTATTAAAAGTTCGCTAAATACAGAAAAATATGTTAAAGATTTTACTAAAGTTTAGGAATCATTTGGTAAACTAATGATTGTAAGAATTTTTCCAAGAGGTGATGGTGGTGATTTTAGGAGAGTATCCGTTTGAACATACTATTTTGAATTCTAAAGTAAAGGAACTTATAGAAAAAGGTAGTGTTGTTCTCTTTGATGGTGCAATGGGGACAAATTTGATGAAGCTTGGTTATACAGAGTTGCCGGAGAAGGCAAATTTAGAGGCGCTGGATATAGTTGAAAAAGTGCATAAGATGTTTGTGGAGGCTGGAGCTGAAATAGTTGAAACCAATACTTTTGGAGCCAATGCTTTCAAACTCAAACAATTTGGATTGTATGATGAACAGGAGAAAATAATACACAATGCTGTTAAGGCAGCAAGGAGAAGTGGTGCAAAATATGTTGCAGGAAGTGTTGGACCAACAGGAGCTCTTATTAAACCAGAAGGATTGCTTGAATTTTCAGAAGCGGTGAATATTTTTTACGAACAGATTAGTTATTTAGCCCGGGCTGGAGCAGATTTTGTCTTGATAGAAACTATGATGGATCTTCAAGAGGCTAAAGCTGCGGCAATTGCTGCCAAAATGGTTGGAATCCCTTTCATTGCTCAGTTTACATTTGATGAGGCAGGATACACTCTTACGGGTTCAGATCCCAGAGTTTGTGCTCATACGTTTTATCATCTTGGTGCTTTTGCAGTTGGTGCGAACTGTTCTGTTGGACCTGATAAGATGAAGAAGGTTTTGGATGAGTACTTGGCGGAAATGGTGTTGCCAGTTTCAATCCAACCTAACGCTGGGGTGGCGCGCTACGTTGAAGGAAGGACTGTTTACGATGCTACTCCTGAGGAGATGGCAGAATTTGCCCAGTATGCTTCAAGTAAGGGCGCAATGTTTGTTGGAGGATGTTGCGGTTCTACTCCAGAGCATATAGCGGCAATGAGAAATAGGTTGGTAAAAAGAAGAGTTAAGCTCCCGCAAAAGTTTGCTAGAGCTATAACAAGTAGAAGTAAAGTTTTTTTCTTAGATGAGTGTTTGTTTATTGGAGAAAGAATTAATCCAACTAGGAAGAAAAAGCTGAAAGAGAGTTATGAGAGTGGAAATTTGGATTTGATAAGGAAAATGGCGGTAAATCAGGAAAAGGAAGGAGCTCACGTTCTTGATGTAAATGCTGGGTTTACAGATGATGAAGAGAGAGAAAGAGAGTTACTTGTTGAGGCAATAAGAGTGGTTCAGGGATCAACTTCCTGCGTGGTTATGCCCGATTCATCTTCGTCATCTGCTTTGAGTAGGGCAATTGAAGAGGTTGATGCAATAGCTTTTATCAACTCTGTGGATATGGAAAGAGTAAATGATGAAGAGTTAATGAAAAAGATAGCTCTGCACTCTTCCTTTGTAATAGCACTTCCCGTCGGAAAAAAGGTTCCAGAAAATGAGAGTGAGCAGATAAGATTTGCTCTTGAGCTTGTTGGTAGAATTCGCAATTGGGGAGTGCCGACTGAGAGAATTTACGTTGACATATTAGCCTTTCCTCTAGCTGTCTCCTCTATTGAAAGGGCTGTTAGAGTTGCGCAAAAGTACAAAGAATTTGGTTGGAAGACTGTTGTTGGCTTGTCAAATTTTTCTCATGGGCTTCCTGTTAGAAAAGTGGTAAATTCGTATGCATTTTCAATGTTGATACCGTGGTTAGATGCAGCAATAGTTAATCCCAAGGATTTGATGTTGTGGCAAGTTAGAGAAACTCATTATGCTTTGAAAAAACTACAGCTTGGTAGGATAGAGAAGTTTAAAAATTTGGGAGTTGGTGTTGAGGTAAAAGTTGAAAGATCCCAGAAAAGAGAAGATGATAGATACGGTAAGATAAGTGAATTGGCAAAGAAAATTGTTGATGCAGATTTTGAGAGTGCTAAGAAATTACTTGAAGAGTTGCTTGTCAAGATTAGAGGATACAAGGGTGAGGAGAAAAATAAGAGAATAATGGAAATAGTGAACGAACATCTTATTCCGGGTATAGTGAGAGTTGGTGAGTTGTATGATAAGGGAATCTACTTTTTGCCTCAGCTTGTTGCTTCTGCACGTGTTATGGAAAAGTTGATGAAAATGGTTGAGGAAAACATAGATTCTGAAGATTCAATAGCAAAAGCGCGGGTTGTTATAGGAACTGTTGAGGGAGATGCACACGACATAGGAAAAAATTTAGTTGCTGCAGTTGTCAGAAGCTTTGGATATGAGGTTCACGATTTAGGAAAGGCGGTACCTGTTGAGAATTTTTTGAAGGCTGTTGAAGAACTGAAGCCTGATGTTGTAATGTTGAGTGCTTTAATGACGACAACTTTACCTGCGATGAGAAAGACTGTCGAAGAATTGAAAAAAGCAGCCTTTAACGGAAAGATTATGGTAGGAGGGGCAGTGGTTAGTAAAGCTTTTGCTAAAAAAATAGGTGCTTACTGGACAGAGACAGCGGTGGATGCTGCAAAGTTGCTTGATGAGTGGTTTGCGAGCTAATGTGGTTTTGGTGCGTCAAAGATAATAGAGGTGCATGCTTGGGTTAAGGGGGAGATGAGAGTTGGGGAGTTTAAGAAAAAGGGTTTTAAGAGAAAAGGCGGTAACTTTGACAGAGATTGTCATTGCAGTTGCAGTTATAGGAATAATAGCTACTTCAATGGCTGTATTTTTAACCAGTAGTAGAAGCCAGCAGTATAGAATAAAGGTATTAAGCAAGTTGTATGATGAGCTGAATACCCGTATGGGAGTTATTCTGGCACAGTTAAAAAATGACGAAAACTTCCGGCGTCGAGTGTTTAGTCTTGCTCGCAATAATCCGGGATATTTTGTTGTGGGACGAGATTTTTACAACAATAATCAACGTCAAGCTTTCTACCTAATTCAGATAAGGGCTAGAAGAAAGATAGAGCATCTAAAAATACCTGATTATTCAAATTTGACGGCTTCTGGAACTCCAAAGGTTTTAGAGTTTACTTATGAAAGAGATGATGGGGCAGTGTTCAAAATAAGAGGAGCTGGCTTTTGGATTAAAGATAGATCTAGTTTTAGACCTGGAGCATTTGATTTAGATGGAAGGCTTGATCCAACGTTGACAAAGGTTTTTGATTATACAATTTGTTGGTTTAATCTCCGTTAAGTGTAAGTATTTAATGTGATTTGGAGGGATCAGGATGCTTCTTTTGTTTTCAAAAGCAAAGCGAACTATGCAGAGAAGAGGTATAGCTTTGCCGTTGGTTTTAGGAATAATGACCGTTGTTATGATATTGGTTATTGTGTTGATTAACACTTCACAACAGAGAAATCTTAGGTTTAAGAAAGCGAAGAAAAAAACGGCTCTCAACTACGTTGTAAATTCAGTAATAAACTTTGCAAGTTATGTTGCGGTTAACTACTACCCTTTATTTGAAGAAGCGGTTAATCAGGGGAAAACAAAAGAGTTTTTCTTAAAGTATGTATTCAAGAACGATGATTTTAAAGATTTTATGAACATATACGTAGATCGAGCAGAGGCTTTAGCGGCACGTGGAGATGTTTATTATATAAAAGATATGACTGCTGAGATTTTGGGATTGGGAGGAATGGTGGAGCGGAGAGATAGTGTTGGAAGTTACGACAATGTTAAGAAAGAGTCTGTAACTGTGAGATTTGTAGTAGATGTGGTTGAGATAAAAAATAGAAAATTGGAGTATGAAGTTGTTGCTACTAAGGAAGTTTTATTAAATCTTGTAGCTGAATAGTTGTGGAGGAGATGTGATTATGAGAGTTTTAAGTGGGAGAGGTTATACCTTGACTGAAATTTTGATAGCAATTTCGATATTGTCTGTTGTGATAATTACAATTTACAAGTTTTATCGCTCCACTCAGACAGAGGTATTTTTTTCGGGTGTAGAGAATGAATATGAAGCTGATATGAATGCTTTTTTTGATGTTTTTTCGAAGGATTTACAGTCTGCTTCAATTGGTTACTACATAGATGAGAAGTTTAAAAAGAGAGTAAAGGATTATAAGTTGTTTGTAAATGCAGATATATTCAAAGTTGTTTCTACAACGGTAACTTCTGAGATTATAGCTTTAGATTATTCATCTCTTGATGGAGTTTCAGACTCGGATTGGCCCTTAAAGCTTTTAACTTTCAGAATTGTTTCTGTGGAGAACAGATCTGCTGTTGTTCAGGATACTGAGCTATATGATTGGGAATGCAGTTTATTTTTAAATAAAAGGAAAGAATTCGGAAAAGAATATTATACTCTAGCTTATAAAAGGGAATGGAAATTGACTGATGAGCCTTCGCGAGGCAATTACTACAAGGTATATAGATTTCCAGTAAGTAGTTTTGAAATATTGTTTTCTAATAAACCTGAGGAGAACACCGCTTTTGTGAGAATGTGCGTAATTTCAGCAAAGGAGTACAAGGGTCGCAAATTTTGGAATAGAAAAAGATGCTTTACAGGAGAGATAGGAACCCTTGTAGAGTTGAAAAATTTTTGACGGTATTAGGTTAAGAGTTTATACTTTCTTACGCCCCAAATTTTGTGTATTCTATTCGATATGAAATATTACCATAGGGTGTAGGTGAGAGGATAAGTTTATGCTGTGGGCATTATTAGGTATTAACGTTTTATTGTTGGTACTTTCGATTTTTTACTACAAAAAAGTGGAGGGTCTCTTAGCAGCTTATGATGATAGAATTTCGGAGTTAAGGGAGCTTGAGAGAAAGTCTAAAACGTTAGGAGAGGATGTAGAGACTATAAAAGATCGTATGATGGCTGTTCTTGAGCAGAAATTTCGAGAAAAAGTCAACAGCTTCAAGGAAGAAGTGCGCAAAAAGATGCTGCGTCTCAATATGGCCCTATTTGGAATAAAAGATTTGAGCTCTGCTTTGACTTTAGAAGAAGCACTTGATAGGTTAGTGGAAGTTCTTTCTAAAACTTTAGGATTAAATCACGGTGGAGTATTTTTATATCTTGAGGCAGAGGATATATTTGTTTGTGCTAAAGTGTGGGGGGATGTAGATTGGATAGAGGGAAGATATTACAGTGCCGGTAGCTCTGAGTTGATAAGGCAGGTTAAGGAAAGGGGTGGAATTTTTGATCCGAAAACTATAGCTATGGATCCAGTGCTAGCTGCTTCTGCTTCTCAGGGGGAGCTTGCAGCGGATGCTGTTATTTCGATAAGAAGTCAGGATAAATTTTTGGGTATGGTGTTATTAAAGAAAGTTAAGTCTTTTTCTAAAGAGGATGTAAGTTTGCTTTTCACGATATCTAGTGTTGCAGCAATAGTTTTAGAAAACGCCAAGACGTTCGAGCTGACTTTAGAGGAGTTGGAGGAGGCGAAAGAGCTATCAAAGCGTGAAAGAGAAGAGAAGCAAAAATTAAAAGAAGTTTTTTCAAAGTATGTTTCTCCCCAAGTTGTAGCAGAAATAGTAAAAAATCCTGATAGTTTAGAGTTGGGAGGGGTTAAGAAGAAGATAGCTGTTTTGTTTTCTGATATTAGGGGTTTTACCTCTATGTCGGAGAAAATGCAGCCGGAGGAAGTTGTTGCTATCTTGAATGAGTATTTTGAAGAGATGACAAAGATAGTGTTTAAGTACAATGGAACATTGGATAAGTATATGGGAGATGCTATTATGGCTCTATATGGTGCGCCTGTTGAAATGAAAAATCCTGTTGTGAATGCTGTTGCTACAGCTGTAGAGATGCAGAAAAGGCTTAAGGAATTGAATGAACAATGGGCTAATCATGGTTGGAAGACGCTTGGAATGGGCATAGGTATAACTTATGGTGATGTTGTTGTTGGAAATATTGGAAGTAGTCTTAGGATGGATTACACGGCAATTGGAGATACTGTTAATCTAGCTTCTCGACTTCAGGGAGTGGCTAAGGCTGGAGAAGTTCTTGTTTCAGATCAGGCTTATGAGCAGATTAAAGACTATGTTATGGCAGAGGAACTTGAGCCAATCAAAGTAAAGGGAAAAGAAAAACCTGTTCGTGTCTATAAAGTTATTGCTTTACTGCCTGAGGCGGAGGAGTTGATTGATAGTTAGATTTGCTCTTTGATCGCCCTCAGTTTTACTTAAATATTTCCAGTAATTTAATAAGGATTTTTTCTGTTAGAGTTGGAACAATAATTGATGATATTATGATAAATGTTGAGGTTTGTGAAAATATGAGGTTTAAAATTAGAGTTTTTAAAGTAATTACTTTTGCAAAGATTGTAAAAGATAGTAGGGAAGTTAAGATAATACCGCCAAATTTCCAAACTTTGATCAGTAATGATGCAGCCATGGAAAATATGAATCCAGTTGAAAATAAAAGTTTTGGATTTAATGAAGTAATAAGTATTACTAAGTAGGATAATGTGAGGAGTTGATTTTCTGCTGAGTCTGTCAGGAGTAGAGAAGATGTGGCAAGCCATGCCCTTACTCCACTTGCTCCGCATCCTGTTATGATTAAGTATCCTGAGATAACTAGCCAGGTGTTGAGTTTTGATGCTCCAAGCTTTTTCATAAAGTTTGCTAAAATTTGAAAATGCATGCCAGATACAACAAATATATGTATGAGGTTGAATTTTTTTAGAAGGTTCAGCAATTTTTTGTTTTTTATGGAGTATCCAAGGGTGATAGCTTCTCTGAGTGATCCTGATCTTCGTAGATAATTTTTATAGTGGGGCGTATTGATGGATGCAGGAGAGACGAGTCCAAATATTAATTTTACTGTTAGAGTGATTAAGGAAAGAATTTTTAGTATTTCTATAAAATCAGGATTTGAAAAGTATTTGTCACTGTAATTTCTCATAGTTATTTGTGATAGTTTTATTAGTAGTATTGTTATGACGATTACTAGTGCTAACCAGATCAGTAAATAGGAATTAAATTTTAAGATCAAGAAGTGAGTCAAAATTATAAAATTTATCAAAGAAAGTTCTAGGGAGCTTGACAAGTGTTGGAATTCAGAACCTTGCTGCATTTTTTAGCCTCCCTTGTGAAATCATTTTGATATAAAGAGTGTTCTATTGGATGTATTGAATGTAAAAGCAAAATCTGTGCCTGAAGAATTATAAAAATATAGAAACTCCTCTTGTTTTTTAGCGTTTCATATTGTCAAAAGAGATGAACAGAGTAGCAGAATGTAAAATAACAAAAATTGATAATGAGATGACAACATAGTAAATTTAACTTTAACGGTGGACTTCATAAACAGTTCTGAATATTTTTACAAGAGGTGGATCTCCTTCTGAACGTTGGTATATGCAGTCTCTACCGTAAAAAATCTTTGCTCCTAGTTTTTGTGGAAATACAAAATCAATGGATAGTGCTGATGTTTCATCTACATATTCTAGCTGTGCTGTGAAAATCCCTTGGCCTACTAAATCAATCTTTATCTGGGAATCGTTGACAATGGCTGATGGGGATATATTTTTTACATTTGTGTTAGATAAGTAACAACCAACAAAATTGATAGTAGTTTCAACTGTGCTGGGAAATCTGTATATGAATGTGAATTCAACGGCGGCAGTTGCGACAAACTTTATTGCAGCGCTTTTGTAGAATACGAAATAGTTCCCTTTAAATGTTTTTGGAGGGATGTCGGTTTGTAATTCATTACCTATGAGTGGAACCGAGATTACTCTACCAGATCCGTCTTTGCACTTCACCCAGTATTTGTCAATATAATAATCTGTTTTCCAGGGAGATTTTTTTATGGTAACATATTTATCCAACTCATACAGATCTTTAGGAAGTCTTTTAAAATCCTTATAAAACATTAAAGCTGCTTTTCTATACTCTCTCATATCCATATATGCTCTCCTCAGGCGAGCTTCGCGTATCATTTCGCTAAAGTTGGGAGCAAGAAATCCTGCTAAGATTCCAATGATTGCCACAACTATTAGCAGTTCTACTAGGGTAAAAGCTTTATTGTTATTGGTTTTTAAAATCATAAAAAGCACTCCTTATTAAAGTTTAAAAGGATTATTGTCTTTGAATAATTTTCCGGAGAAGAATACTTTTAGGTCTATTGCTGTAGGATTAGAAATACAGGATTTTATTTCCCCTTTAAATTCCAAAGTGCCGTTTTCTGTTTTTATAGAGCATTCTACGAATTCATATCCAAAATTTTTAAGGAGTTGAAAAAGACGGTACATATTTGCGATTGCAACGTATTCATTTCCTAAAAATTGTGCTCTAAACTTTAAGGGGTTATTTTTTTCAATGATAACTGAGGTGAAGAAAGAGGAGATAAGTTTCCAGGTCTGAATGTCGCGAACATTCTGAAGAGGCTGTTGTATGATTTTGTCTTTTAGAAATAGCCATCTATCTTTTAGAGTAAGGCCTATTGATATTACTTCTCCGCTGGCAAAGTTTGTAACTTCATACGAGGAGTTGTTGAAAGTTATGGAAAATGTTTGGCCTTTTTTTATTAAAAAAGTTTTGGAATTTATGACGACAATTTTACCTGGAATTTTGAATTTTTCGATGACAGAGTTTTTTTCAAGAGCAAATACTAGTGAGGTAATTTTTGAATTACTGTTTTGCGTGTAAACTACTAGCATGGGAGTGTTATTAATGAGAAAAGCTGTGTTGTAACTAAATTTCTTAGGTAATTTAAATATTTTTGGAACAGTTTGAATGGTGTTTATATTTTCAAGGCCAATTCCAGATTCCTTAAGCTGGTTGAGCTTTGAAAGGATTAAAGAGGTTTTTCTAGCTTTAAAGGTATCCAGAATTTTTGTGATTGAATTGGTTTCAAAAGATGGTTTTATTCCGAATTTGACAATAAGTAGAGATAGTATGGTCCAACCGGCTATGGCTCCCCACATGAATGATAGAGCTTCTTTTTTGAAGTTTAATATGAACATTGCGAGTGATTTTATAGTATATGTGAAGGATATTATTAAAATTGCAAAAACGAGTGTGTTGTTATGATAACCAAAGCTTATAAGTTTAAAACGTGGAGCTAGATAGTCATAGAAGGAATATATAATTAGAAGGTAGACAATAGACTTGATAAGTTTGGATTCTAACCATAGAAGTTCTATGACAAATGGAATGGACAATAATAAAATGGCGGTGTAGATGCGATTTATAGCTATTGGAGGAAGTGCTTCTGGAAAAGCAAGAGATAAAAGGAACGCTATTCCAGAGAGTGAAGTAGCTGTATAGAAACGCAAGAGCTTGTTTTTTTCAAAAAAGTTTATCATAAGAAGTGATGATATAACAGTTGGTATTATAAAATTTGGTGACTGCAAGCTGTTTTTGTTTAAAACTGCTGAGTAGATGAAAAATACTAGTGCTCCTAGATTAACTAAATGTGATAAAAAGTCAAATATGACATCCACAAAAGTTTTCAGTTTGAGTCTCTGTTTCTTGGATTTTAAGTTTAGTTTTTTCAATTTTCTTTCTGTCTCTTCATAGTCTCCTACTTTATTTTTGTCTTCTGCCGATTCTGGTTGAGGTTCGGCTACTTTTTTTGCTTCTTCTAGTGGAGAAGTTTCGGAGGTATTGATTTGATGATTCTCCTCTTTTTCTGGTAAGTAATAGTAATCCAGAGAGTTTTTTTGAGGTTCCTCAGCGATTTTTTTTTGTTCTCCCTCTTCTGAAATTTGCTGATTTGTTGTGGAAGGATCTACTTTGTCTTCTATGGGTTCGGGATCTTTTTGTTTCTCTTCTTTTTCCTGAGTTAAAATTTCAAAAGCTTTTTTGGCAAAGTAGTTTACATCAGGACGTGGATGATTTTGAAGTGGAGCAAGAGCCTCTACTAACTTGTTTATTTGTTGAGAGTCAAACCTTTTCGCATTTGAAATTATTATCTTTAGGACTGTTACTTTTGTTTTAGGGGAAGGATTAGAAAGGGATTCTATTAATTCGTCTATTTTAAAGTTAGCCACTATGCTCACCGCCTGAGCTAAGCATAAAATTGAATAATTTTATATACTTTTCCATCCCTATACTCTTTAGATAACGCACAACTTCTTCGTGTTTCATACCGGCAAAAGAGTGTTTGTATCTGCAATTATTACAAGAAGGTTCGTTATCTGTAATTACATCTATCCTTTTAGAGTCTAATTTATCAGAAAACCAAAGCTTTACAGGATCTTCATTAACGTTGCCAACTTTAATTAATTTGAAAGGACATAGCGACCAATGCATTCCAATTTGGTATAGTCCTCCAAATGGAGCTGAGCAGACCTCACTGTTGTGTGCAGGTATTGCCATGTCAATTTTGCACTTGTTGCTGAATTCTAATTCGCTCGGTGGAATCCTAATCCATATCAAATCTTCCAAAATTAATGGTAAGCGAGGGGACGCAACTGTTATAAAGTTTCTAATTGAAGAGAGCTTTAATAGAGCTTGATTAATATCAGTATTCACAACTTGAAGCTCAACTATCAACTTTGTAGAAGAGGGAACTCTTCTTATGAGTTGCAAAGTTTTTTCGTCATCTTTGTACATTATCACAACTTGTGAGGGATTGAGACTCCAAAATTCGTCTTCTGGTGGTCGAGCTATAAAAAATACTGTTTTTCCTGAAAAGCTTTGAGGAACACTTTTGTAATTCTTCCATGTAGTTACTATGGTTTCGACAGCTGTGGGATCGCTTATTGTGACAGGAGAGGTGAAAAAAAGAACAGGGATAGGGTTATACCATACATTTATGCGTTTTTCGTCATCAACTTTAGCTATCAATTTTATCACTCCTAGTGACTTTACGTTTGGAATCAATCTCTTTGTGTAAAGCACCTGCAGATATGACAAGTTTTATTGCGTCTTCAGGAGTCATATCAACTTCTTTTATCTCCTTTTTCTTGGCATATATTAGAAAGCCACTTGTTGGATTTGGTGTTGTAGGTAGAAAAAGAGCAACATGGTCCTCACCTATGTTTCCTTCTATAGAGAGGGGAGCTTTTTCAGAGGTCATAAATGCTATTGCCCATAAACCTTTTCTTGGATACTCAACGAGCATAACTTTTCCCAAATGAGTTGATTTACCAGATTGGATCATCTCAAATATTTGCTTTGTAGCGGAATATATAACACGCACTAGGGGAAGGTTAGAGAAAAACTGATCTATAGTGGAGAATATACCTTTTCCAATGCCTTCCTTTATAAATCCTGCAATTATTATTAGAATAAATGTGGTAATTAGTCCTAGTCCTGGAATTTTAAATCCAAGAATTTTCATTATGTACTTTCCTAAAAAATTGTCAAAAAACTGAAAAGCCTTTATCAAAATCCATAAAGAAAGAGCAATGGGAACGAATACTATAATGCCACCAAAAAAATACTTTTTAATCCATCTCCAAGAACGGTTAAATCGGTTTTTGACTACATCTTTAAATAAAACAGTTTTGTAACTCATAGCAATACAATTTTAACAAGTCGACGGACAATAAAGCAATTTTGAAAATTAATTACTGATTTACTTTACCTTGGTGCGACGTTTAGTTGATTTCTCAACTGCAACCACCACTTTGTTTAGCTTTTTACCATCGCTCTCTTCCACTATGAATGTTAAATTACCAATTTTCAATTTTTTACCCGGTTGTGGAATTTCGCCAAGTTTTGAGATGATCAAGCCACCAATTGTGAATACATCGTCGGCTTCTTCGCTTATTTCTTGTAAAATTATCTCCTCTCCCACTAATTCTGCTAAATCATCTAAATCTGTGTCAGCTTCGACTAAAAATACTCCGGGAGACAACTCTTCCCAGCTTTGCCCATCCTTTTCAAATTCATCGGTTATATCTCCAACAATTTCTTCTGCTATATCTTCAATTGATATGACGCCAGCTAGTCCTCCAAATTCATCAACAGCTACGGCAAGTCTTTGCTTGCTCTTTCTCATAACTTCAAAGGCTTTGTCAAGAGTGGTAACTTCAGGAATAAACAGTGGTTCACGTGCAATTTCTTCTAAAGAAGATGGAGATTTATATATGAAGTCTAAAACGTAAACTATTCCAACAACATTGTCGAATCTATCTTTGTAAACTGGAACACGTGAATATCCCCATTTGTACATTGTCTGCTTTGCTTCGTTAATGGGAGTTGTAACTTCTAACGCTTTTACTTGCACACGAGGGGTCATTACCTCTTTCACGGTCTTCTCGGAAAATTCTAGAGCGTTATTTATCCATTTGGCAGTTTTAGCTTTTTTTAGAATATCAGATCCTTTTAAAAGATCAATAATTTCAGTCTTTGTTTGGATTGGATCATGTTTGTCGCTTGGTTGAATGAGAGAATTGATCCATGAAAATATCTTAACGATGGGTTTTAATAAGATAAATGAATTTTCTGCGATTCCTAGGTACTTTACTAGAAATAACTCTGGGTTGCTACGCATGACTGCTTTTGGAGTTATTTCACAGAAAATTATCATTATTGGCGATACGATTAGCGCAGAGAGAATTGAAGCCAAGTCTTCGTTTTGTGCTAATCTGAAAAAGAGAAGAGTTGCTAAGGTAGAACTTAATACGATAAAAGCATTTGTGGCTATCAAAACTGCTGATATAAATTCTGTTGGATGCTCTGTTATGTACTTGTAAAATTTATAATTATAAACTTTTGGAAAGAGTTTTTTCATTTTTTGATGAGAGATGGATATGAAAGCTGTTTCAAGACCTGCGAATAGTGCTTGAAGAGACATAGATATAACCAGCGCCACGAGTATTAGGACTATGTCCACGAAAGATTCCTCCTCCTTTACTCTACAAATTTTATGGAAACTTTCTTGATAGTTTTGCCGTTTGCTTCTTCCACTTTTATTATTACGTCATCAACTTTAAACTCCTCACCTTCTTGTGGGATTCTACCTGCAAGTGACATGATAAAGCCAGCGAGTGTTTCGTACTCCCTGTCATCTGGGGCAATTTTTCTCTTAATGAAATTTTCAACGTCTTCAATTTGCACTTTTGCATCGCATATAATTGTGTCACCTTCCTGAGTGATGAGAGTCTTTGTTTGGTAATACTCATCGCTTATCTCCCCAAGGATTTCTCTAAATACATCTTCGATTGAAACGAGTCCTTCGATGCCTCCATACTCATCAACAACGATTGCAATTTGAACTTTATGTTTTTTAAAGTCTTCGAGAAGACCTTCGACAGTGCGGGTTTCATGGACAAATAGAGGGGTTCTGGTAAATGATTTTACTTTTTCCTCCAATTGTTTGCCCGTTAGTATGTATATATCCTTAGCGTAAAGGATACCACTAATGTTATCGAGAGTTTTACCTTTGTACACCGGAAGTTTGGAGTGTTTTGTCTCTTTCATCTTTTCTATTGCTTCTTTTATGGTTGCTTCTTCTGATATTGATACTACCTCTGTTCTAGGTATCATTATTTCCTTTACTGTTATTTCACGCAGGAGAATGAGATTTTTGATAAGTTTAGCTTCTGAAAAGCCGCTTTCTGAGTATATTGAGTCAAGAGCTTCCTCTATCTCTTCTTCGCTCATTATGTGCTTGTCTTCTTCAAAAGATGCTCCTAAAGCTAAACTTATTCGTTGTGTAACAATTAATATCAATTGATGTATAAATAGAACTTTTTTAAAGATAAATTCAAATGCTTTCATAATGTATATGAGCTTCCTTGCCCAAAATTCTGGTTTTGAGAGTGCAAGAGATTTTGGAGTTATTTCACCTGTTACGAGGAGCAAAAATGTTGATAACACAAAAGAGATAGAAAGAGCAGTGGCATCAGGGATTGAGTAAAGGCGTGCAAGTTTTAGGATTAATACTGTGAAGAGAGAGCTGAACATGACGTTTACAACTGTGTTTCCAATGATGATTGTTACTAAAAAGGAAGTAGGATCATCTAATACTGTGGCAACTAACTTACGGGCGTCGCTTTTATTCCTCCACGCTTTTAGTTTGGTTTTGTCAATTGCAAACACGGCTGTTTCTGTTGCAGAGAATGTAGCAGATAATAGAAGAAAAATTAGACATGCTATTATTTCACCCACCATTTTGTTTTACCGTAAACCTCCTTCATAATTTTCTTTTGAAGTTCTATCATTTCTATCCAAGCATCTTCGGTGGAGTGTGAATAGCCAGCTATGTGTAAAACAGCGTGTGTGACTAACCAATACAATTCATCTTTCAAATCCCAGAGTTCGTTTTCAGGAATTTGCTCGTTTTTAATGGAGTTTTCTATGTAACTTGGACAAAGTGCAATTGATGTAACATTTGAAAATTCATCAGAGAGATCGAATGTTAAGATTGAAGCAGGGCCTTGGCGACCTTTATAAGTTTCATTGAGATGGCTGGAATAATCTTGATCAATCAATTCGATTTCAATTTCCCAATCTTTAGAAAGTTCCCTTTTATTTAGATTGTTTACAAGTATGAATTCTAAAATTTTGTACGCGTAGTTTGCAAGATTTCTGGCAATTTTTTCAGAAGATTCTTCCATCTATCCCACCTTCTTGCGTTTTTGAATCATTCCAGCTGTCAATGAGATTAACTCTCTCTCTATAATTTTTAATTCGGAAGTTGATAGACCACAATCCAGCAATTGATTAGTATTCTTCTTTGCATTTATTACGCGCGAGATTAAATCTGGTAAGTCTTCACGGGACAAGGTATCCTCTTGAGATTTAATTGCGGCTTCTACGGAGTCGCATATCATCACAATTGCCGACTCTTTTGATTGAGGAATTGGACCGGGATACCTAAATTCCTGTTCATCTATAGAAGGGTTTTGTTCTTTAGCGCGTTTGTAAAATTCTGAAAGCAGTGTTGTTCCGTGGTGTTCACGTATTATATCAATGATTTTTGATGGAAGCGCGTGTTCTCTTGAAATTATTATTCCATCTTTTACATGCGATATTATAACCTTGGCTGCCATTGATGGAGAGAGTTTTTCAGTTGGGTTCTCGGAATCGGGTGGTTGATTTTCTATGAAGAAAATGGGACGTTTCATCTTTCCTATATCGTGATATAAAGCTCCTACTCTACATATCACAGGATCTGCTCCAACGACATGAGCCACCCTTTCTGCTAGAAATGCAACGTTTATGGAATGTTGCCAGCTACCAGGAGCTTTTTGAGAAAAAGCTTGAAGTAGGGGATGATCTATTTTGGCGAAAGAGGAGTAAATTTCGGTTGTACTCTTGTATAAAAGCTTGCCTACTGTGTTTTTAAATAATTCTGCTGTTGCCCAGCTTGTCAATATAATGCTTATAGTATTTTGGGCAGATGCTATGCCGAATACTGAAATTAAAGGTATAACCACAATGGTCGCAAGTGTTATAGCAACTACCTCAGATAATTTTTCAATTAGAAAAAAAAGGATGAGAAGCCATATACTAACTTCTGCTTGAATTGAAAAAGTGGTCAGTTGTAGCCAGGCATAAGAGGATATTATTCCCGGAGCCCACAAATTTTTTTCAGTTTTTAAAAGAGCAATAAATGGGAAAAATATTGGTGGTGGGATTTGCCATGCCAGTTGATAAATCAAATCAAATGTAATAAGTGTCGCAATTAAATATGGCCAACTTCTTTGAGTTAGTATACAGCCAATTCCTGTTAAGATCAGAAAAATTGCTTGTATTGAAATTGTTTTTATAGTATTTGTTTTCCAAATGCCGAGTTTTTCTAAAGCTTTTTGTTGCGGCGGTGATATTACCTCTCCTTTTCTAACTATTACTTCACCTTTTTTGTAAGAGAAGAATACCTCCTTAGATGCTATGTTTATAGAAAATTCTAAATCTTGAGGGGCTATTATATCGAAGCGGGAAATTTCAGAAGGCTTAGCCGTGTAGAATTTTAGCACCCCCCAAAGTGCAATTGTTAGTATAAGATACAGTATCTGTCTTACAGCAGCCATATTTACCTCCTTGGTTTAATTCTGGAATTAAGTGTAGGACGGTTGTGTATCCTTTGGTTTTTGGCAGCTTTACGTGTGGATTTAGAATATGCTTCAATTATCTTTTCAACGAGCTTTTCACGAACCACATCGTCTTTAGAGAAGAATACGAAGGCAATCTCTGATATTGAACGAAGTACGCGTAATGCTTCTTTTAAACCATTTTCTGAACCAATATCTGCTTGGGTTATGTCTCCTGTGACAACTACTTTAGAGTTCTGACCAATTCTTGTAAGAAACATCTTCATCTGAATAGGAGTCGTATTTTGAGCTTCATCAAGGATTACAAATGAGTTAGAAAGTGTCCGTCCTCGCATGTATGCAAGAGGGGCTATCTCTATTAGTCCAGCTTCTATTAGTTTTTCCATCTTTTGTTTTCCTATGAACTCTTGTAGGGAGTCGTAAATGGGGCGTAAATACGGATCCACTTTTTCGTGTATCTCTCCGGGTAAAAATCCTAGGTGTTCCCCAGCTTCCACAACAGGGCGCGTTACGACTATTCTATCAACGTTTTTTTCTTGAAAGAGCTTGACAGCTAATGCTACTGCAAGAAAAGTCTTTCCTGTTCCTGCAGGACCTACTCCGAAGGTCAATTGATGTGATAGTATCTTTTCTATGTACGTTTCTTGGTTCGGTGTTTTTGGAGTTATGCATTTTCCTGTGTATGTGTAGAATTTGTATTTACCAGATACGCCGTTTTTGATGTCTTGTATAGAAAGCTCTGGATCTTTGCCAAATTTTTCTAGACTTTTTAAGAAGGATTGGACGTTGTCTTCTTTACCTTGAACAAGTATTGTAAGCCCCCGAGTTGAGAACTTCACCCCAAATAACTTCTCAAACTCGTCCAACTCTGAGTTATTAGGGCCGGCAAGTTTTAAAAAGTCTGAATTTGAGAAAAATGTTATCAATACTCCACTTGCAAGCTTTTTAATTTGGAATTCGATCTAAGATCACCCCTTTTATCTTTCCGCTTGAAAACTCCTCTATTATTTTAAGGCAAGCGGCATTTACATCAGGTGTATTGCCACTTTTGATTAGATTCTTAGAAAGTGCGTACTCCTCAAGAGTTGTGCCCAGAAATTTTGCTAGCCAGTTAGCAGCCTTTTCTTTTATTTCAAATGAAGGATTAACTATTTTACAGCATGTCAATTTGTAAAGCTGCTCTTCCGACTCTATATCTGGAACGAGAACTCCTGGAGAATCGGCTAATATGAATTTTTTAAATCGGATCCAGCGGATAGCCTTTGTGACTCCCGGCGAATTTCCACGCTCGAATGATAAGTTGGTAAGTTTTGAAAGCAGTGTGGATTTTCCGACGTTTGGGACGCCTATTACACTTATTTTTTTAAAAAATGATTTACTGGGAAGAGAGTTTAAAAAGTTTAATATGACTTTTGAGTGAGTTTTGAGCGATAATTTGAAGAATTTTTTGAAACCAAGCTCTGAGAAGAAATTTTTGAAAGGTGCAAGAGAAGAAGATGAAATTAGATCAACTTTTGAAAAAACAATCACAGTTTTGGAAGGAAAAAATATGCGCATAAACTTTTTAGAGAATGAAGAAAAAGGCACCCTTGCATCTACTAGCAAGAGTGCCCAATCAGCCTTTCTTAACTCTGTTGAAATTTTATCAACTACCTTTTTTTTATTGAAGCTCAACTTTGCTGCTCACCTGATTACTTGTTCTTTTTAGCTTTACGCTGCTTTTTCTCTTCTCTCAAACGTTTGTGCAGCTCCAGCATCTTTTTTACGTGCTCTTTGATTCTTGCTTCTTTCAAGCTCCTTCCGCGCAAGTAGTAGAGCTTTGCACGTCTTACTTTACCGTAGCGCTTGACTTTTATGTAAGCAATGCGCGGAGAGTGATACGGGAATATTCTTTCAACTCCAACACCGTGAGAGATTTTACGCACAGTGAAGGTTGCCTCTGTACCTTTTCCACCGCGTTTTGAAATAACAACTCCTTCGAATTCCTGAACTCTCTCTTTGTCTCCTTCTATAACTTTGTAACCAACAACAATGGTGTCACCAGGACCAAACTCTGGATGATCATTTCTGTAATACTCTTTCTCTACTATCTCTTTTATTCTGTGATCCATCTCCCTCACTCCTTTAAAGTGAATAAATAATGTAGTGACCTTATCTGTAAAAAGAGCAACAAATACCCACGCAATAAAAGTTTAAAAGCAGAGAGCTTACATTGTCAAGGTTGGTTGGATAGCATTTAGGATCTTAAACGATCAACGATTATCGCTATTGCAGCACGAACCGAGAGATGATTGTAATCTCCAAATTTGATTGGTTCAAGCAGATAGTCGCAAGTTTGTATGAATTCGTCTGTTAACCCCCAAGCTGTTCCAAAGGCTAGAATAAAAACTTTATCAGTTTTTTTTAACTTGTTAAAGGTGATGAAGTTGGCACCATCCACTTTTCTAGCAGAGGTTGCAATTATGGGTGGTGTATAAGAAAGGTCTAAATGTTCTTTTAAAAGATTTTGAGCTTCCTTTAAGTCTTTAGTAACATGTACCAGACTTAGAGCTTCATGCCTGTCCGGGTTGTAAATTTTTCCATATCCTTTTGTCCAGTAGCCGAGAGTGCGTTTGGCTATGCGCTGTTGGCTTTCTACGGGTGTTACTATGAAAACTGCTGGGAGATCGTATGTTCTTGCAACTCTAGATGAGTCGTGTATGTCAAGTAATGTGATAGCACTTGCGGTAACATCGTGATTTTTATTGTAAACAGGATAGTGAAGAAGGGCTATGGCGAATAAAGGTTTCTTCTGATTGAGTGAACTCTTGGATGATTTTTTAGTTGGATTTGAAACCATCTTGTTGTTTGGCCTCCTCTATTTATTTTCATTCAGCATTTTCTTTAGTATTTTTATCTCTGACTCGGTTAGATAATAGCATACTTCTTTTGTAGATAGGATTTGCTTTATGAGTTTTTTGCACTCGAAAGAAGGAGTAAAGTTTGGTTTATTGTTCCAAGTTTTCAAAAGTGATTTTGCTTTTCTCCAAAGAGTGATGAATTTGTGGTTACCGCTTCTTAAAATTTCCGGAATTTTCACCCCCTCGAATTCAACAGGGCGCGTGTAGTGCGGAAAACCTAATAACTCTGTCTCATGGGAATCATCAACTACTGTATTGTAGTTGCCGACTACTCCTTCGATGAGGCGCGCTGTTGCGTCAATTACTGCAAGAGCTGGAATATCTCCGCTACTTAATGTGTAGGGGCCAATAGATACCTCTTTGGCTTTGAAAATTTCTATTATTCTCTCATCTATTCCTTCATAACGTCCACTTACTATTATTACTCTGTTATAATTCAGAAGCTCATGGGCAAAACTTTGATCAAATTGACGGCCAGCAGCTGAAGTTACAAGGATTACAGAATCTCCCTGGTTCCACCCATCTATTGATCTTATAGCTGCAGCGATTGGCTCCGGTTTCAAAATCATTCCACCGCCCCCACCAAAAGGGTAATCGTCAACTTCCCGGGAACGTCCAACTCCGAACTCGCGTAAGTTTATTGCCTTAACTCTAAAATAGCCTTCACTATGTCCACGTCCTAACACTCCAAACTCAAAGTACTTCTCTATGAATTCGGGGAATAAGGTTATTACGTAAAAAAAAATGCGAGGATCTGGTAGCTCTTTGTTAAGAGTCACAGCTCATCCCATCCTTTTGGAGGCTTAACGGTTATGGTATCGGTTGATATGTCCCACCACTCCTCAACAAACGGTATTAGTATTTCGCGATTTTGGGTTTTTATAATAGCATACCATCCGGCTGGAAGTAATATTATGTCTTTTAGGGTACCGCTTTCTGTTTGAGATGAATCATCTAATATGGTTACATTTCTGCCTATGAGAAGACTTAAAGGATTAACTTTTGCACGTTCCTCTTCGGGGATTTCACACAAAACTTTGGATTTTCTCAATAACTCCCAAAAGTTTCTGTCTTTTTTAGGGAATAAGGATACTATGTAATTCTTTTTGAAAGGGGTTATAGACTTGACATAAAACTCGAATGATCTGTTGTTCTTTTCAATTATTA
>Ga0256838_1000401_pt1 | contig 27279 bp, 23 predicted proteins | sample 4571419metaG_FD_185978 | JGI IMG/M metagenome (GOLD analysis project Ga0256838, IMG submission 185978) | Hydrothermal vent microbial communities from Guaymas Basin, Mexico - 4571-419 | ecosystem: Environmental > Aquatic > Marine > Hydrothermal vents | place: Mexico: Guaymas Basin | collected... | reverse complement strand
AAATAATCCTTTGGTAATTATCGATTTTGCCCATACGCCTGACGGGATGGAGAAGGTACTTGGAGCAGTTGAAGGTAAAAAAATAGTAGTTTTTGGAGCCGGGGGAGATAGAGACAAAGATAAAAGATCTTTAATGGGAGAGACTGTTAGTAGGTATGCTGATTTTGCAATAATTACAAATGACAATCCAAGATGTGAAGAACCTCTAAATATTGCAAGAGATATTCAAAAAGGTGTTACAATTGCAAATGAAATAATACTTAATAGAGCTGAAGGTATAAAAAAAGGTATTGAACTTGCTAAAAAAGAAAAAGCCACTCTTTTTGTACTTGGGAAAGGCGATGAAAAATATATAGAATATTGCAACAAAAAAGAGCCTTTTAGCGATAAAGAGACAATTTGGAGGTTAATATGACAAACGTTATATTATGTGGGGGAAGCGGCACTAGGCTTTGGCCCTTAAGCAGAAAACTTATGCCAAAGCAGTTTTTAAAGCTACTTGATAACGAATCTCTTTTTCAAAAAACTTTAAAAAGAAATTCCTTTGTAGTAGATGATTTTTTAATAATCACCAATAAAGAGCAGTATTTTTTGGCACTTGATCAAATGGAAGAGATTAATTTTGAAAATGTCTCTTTTATTTTGGAAGAAATAGGCAAAAATACGGCAGCTGCCATTGCTTTTGCCGCTTTTGAAAGTGATGAAAATGAAATTTTGTTGATAACTCCAAGCGACCATTTGATTAAAAATGAGCAAAAATATAAAGAAGCCATAGATAAAGCCAGAAAATTGGCAAAACAAGGATACCTAGTAACGTTTGGGATTAATCCCAAAAACCCAAATACGGGGTATGGTTATATTGAGGCAAATGGTGAAGATGTAGTTAAATTTCACGAAAAACCTGACATAGATACGGCAAAAGAGTATTTAAAAAAGGGAAATTTTTATTGGAACAGCGGAATGTTTATGTTTAAAGCAGGGGTGTATTTGAATGAACTTAAAAAATATTCTCCAAAAGTATATGAAGAGGCTATAAAAGCGTATGAAAAGAGGCAGCAAATTTCAAATAATCAAATTAGAATAAAAAAAATGCAAAATATTCCGGATATTAGTATAGATTATGCGGTAATGGAGAAAAGCAAAAAAATAAAGGTTGTAGAAAGCGAGTTTGAATGGAACGATATTGGAAGTTTTGATAGTTTGATTGAGGAGGTAGAATCTGATAAATATATCTCAATAGATGCAAAAAACAATTTTTTAAAGGTTTCAAACCAAAAAAAGGAAGTTGCTTTAATAGGGGTTGATGATTTAATTGTTATTGATACTCCAGATAGTTTGTTAATTTCTAAAAAAGGGGAAACTCAAAAAGTAAAAGATGTGGTAAATCTTTTAAAGAAAAACAACAAAGCAATTACCGAAATTCACACAACCGTTCACAGACCGTGGGGGACGTATGAGGTTTTAATAGATGAGGATAAATACAAAATTAAAAGGATTGTGGTAAAACCCGGAAAAAGACTATCTCTTCAAAAACATTTTCACAGAAGCGAGCATTGGATTGTGGTAAGCGGAACGGCAACTGTAACTATTGGGAATGAGAGAAAACTTGTAAGACCAAACGAATCAACTTATATCAATATAGGGGAAATTCACAGACTTGAGAATGAGGGGAAGATTCCTGTTGTTTTAATTGAAGCTCAGGTTGGTGAATATACGGGAGAAGATGATATTGTAAGAATTGAGGATGATTATAAAAGAGAAAATGATGAATAAATTGAATCTAATTTTTGAATTTGTAAAGCGTGAGATTAAAGAAAGGTATGTTGGGACTTCTCTTGGAAATTTATGGCTTATTATTTATCCAATTATTATGCTTTTTATTTATACAGTGATTTTCTCGGATTTTATGAGAATGAAGCTTAATGTAATTGATAACAAATACGCTTATAGTATCTATTTAATTCCGGGACTTTTATCATGGAATTTTTTTGCTTTGAGTGTTGAGAGGCTTTCGAATTCTTTTTTTGAAAAGGCTCATTTGATAAAAAAAGTGAATATTCCGATGTATATTTTTTATTTTTCAATAGCCATTAGTGAATTTATAGTTTTGATTATAAGCATTTTTTTGGGTATTGTTTTTGTCTGTTTAGTATCTAATTGTATAAGTATTGGGGGAATTTTGAGTTTGGTTGTAATTTTGGGACTGTTTTTTATTTTTACTTTTTCTTTGGGAGTGATTTTTTCTCTTTTAGTGCCGTTTTTTAGGGATTTAAAACATTTAATTCCTATAATCTTGCAGCTTTGGTTTTGGATGACTCCAATTATTTATCCAAAATCTATAATTTACAATAAATTTCCTTTACTTGTAGAGCTTAATCCTGTTTATTATTTTATTGAGCCTATGCAAAATATATTTTTGTATTCAAAAACGCCTACTTTTTCTCAGTTTTTATCTATATTTTTAATTTCTGCCTTTACGTTTTTCTTAGCGGCGTTTTTATATAAAAAACTGATTGCTGAAGTTAAAGATATCATTTAAGGGGAAAAATTGGAAACTGTTTTGGAAGTTAGAAACATTACAAAAATTTATAAAGTTTACAAAAACAATTTTGACAGATTAAAAGAGGTTTTTTTTAAGAAAAAATATCACGATGAGTTTGTGGTAAACGATAATATTTCTTTTAAGTTGTATAAGGGTGAAACATTAGGGATAATAGGTCTAAATGGAGCCGGAAAATCGACTCTTTTAAAAATCATAAGCGGCGTTATTGCCCCGAGTTTTGGAGAAGTAATAAAAAAAGGAAGAGTTACGGCTCTTTTGGAGCTTGGGACTGGTTTTAATTTTGAAATGAGTGGGATTGAGAACATTTATTTAAATGGAATGTTAATTGGAATGTCAAAAGAAGAGATAGATAAAAAATTAAAAAGCATTATTGAATTTAGCGAATTAGGAGAATATATAAATGAGCTTGTAAAGACTTATTCATCCGGTATGGCTATGAGACTTGCCTTTTCCATTGCTATTTTTTCAGACCCTGATATATTTATCGTAGATGAAGCTTTAAGTGTAGGTGATGCTCATTTTCAGCAAAAATGTACAAGAGCTCTAAAGGAAAAAAAAGCTTCAAATATGAGTATAATTTATGTCTCTCACGATTTGAATTCTCTAAAACTTCTTTGCGATAGGCTTATATTGTTAAACAGGGGTAAAATAGAAAAAGAAGGCGATCCAGAAGAGGTTATAAACCATTATAACTTTTTAATAGCCGAGCTTAACAAGCAGGTTAATTTAGTAAAAAAAGAGACTTCATACGGTAATTATGAAGCCCAGATTCTTGATGTAAAAATATATGGATTAGAGCCAAAATCCAATGTTTTGGCTTCGGGAGAAGAGGGGGTTGTTAATATAAAAATAAAAGCAAATAGAGATATTGAAAATTTAACGGTTGGGATTTTAATTAGGGATAAATTTGCTCAGGATATTTTTGGAACAAACACCTTTTATCACAATAAAAAAATATCTCTTAAAAAAGGTGAAGTAAAAGAGATTGAATTTAAGATGAAGTTTAATTTGGGAGTGGGTAAATATACGCTAACGGTTGCTTTGCATGATGGAGAAGCTCATGTGAATAACTGTTATCACTGGATTGATAATGCCGTAAAATTTGAAATTGCGGGGGTAAAGGGGGCGTTGTTTAACGGGATTTGCAGACTTGAGCCAAAAATTTTTATTCGTTAATGTAGATGCTTTTTATAATGTTTTCGAGTTTTTTTGAAAGTTTTGAGTATCTGTGAGCTTCTAACCATTTTTGTCTGTATTCTTTAACCTCTTCTAATCTTTTTTTGTCGGTATTAAAATATTCAATAATAGACTCCGCTATATCTTCGGGTGAGAAGCCTTTTGTTACAAATCCGCACTCTTTTACGTCTTCAAAGATTTTTAGAGGCGTTGTTAAGATGTCCCTATTTACCGCAAGCGCGTATCTTACAGCTCCGCTTGCGCTCTCTCCCGTTTCTTGATAAGGGAAAATTACAAGTTTTGCATAACTTAGCTCTTTTAAACAGACTTTATCGTCTAAAAAGTCTGTAATTAGCTCAATATCTTTTTCTAAGTTTAACTCTTTTATCAGCTCTTTTGCCTGGTTTATTAAATTGGCGGAAATATCTGCGGGATATTGGGCATTTAGCATTTTGAGTTTAAAGTTGTAACCTCTTTCTTTTAATATTTTCATAGCTTTAATTGTCTCAATTAAGCCTTTGTGAGGCAGGAAAAATCCGTAAGTTGCCAAAAGGTTTTCTTTTGGTTTTATTTTGCTCTCAAAATCAAGAACTCCATGAGGAAAAAGCATTACGTTATTTATATATCCAAGCTCTTTTAGTCTGTTTAGGTCGTTTATGTTATGCACCAAAATTCTATGTGCTTTGCTAAAATCAATCATTTCAAGTTTTTTTTCAGGAATCAAAGGATGATCATATGTTGAATGGAGTTCGATTAATATTTTTACTTTTTTGTGCAGTTTTTGTAAGAATTTATTAAATTCGTTAAAGTCGAAAAAAGAGTAATTAAACTGAATCATTAATACATCAATTTCTTGATTAATGATTTCTTGATATAGCTTATCAAGTTTTTTTGATTTATCTGAAGTGTTCCAGCATTTTATGCTGTTTTCATCATTGCTTTCAAAAGTGGAAAAGATAACAGGTTTATTTTCAAAATTGGAAACAAGGTGTTTTGAATAAGTAGCAATTCCGCATTTTACTTCCCACGTACTTACCCATCCGATTTTTGGAGATTTAATCTCAACATGGCTTGAAGCTGTATTTATCATTCTTTTTGCAACGTCTGTCCATTTGAATTCTTTTTTTAGCTTATTAGCACCTTTTTTGGCTTTTTGTTTTATAACTTTTTTCTCAGTATTGTAGGCTTCTTTCATTTTTTTTGCCAAATCCTCTTTATCAACTTCAGCCCATACAGAATTAAACAGATTAAAGTGTGTTTTTGCTTTAGAAAATTTAAAATCGACAAGCCATGCGTTTTCACTGTCGCAAAAATCAAGCCATCCTCCCCAATTCGTTACAATAACGCCAACTCCCTCAAGCATAGCTTCAGCTACAGGCAATCCAAACCCTTCAGCTCTGCTTGGGGCTACCAAAACATCCGCTATTTGGTAAAGTCCTTTTATTTTTTCATTTTCAATATTTTCGTTTATTAAAATAACTTCCGGGAAGTTTTTGTTATTTCTTTTTTCTTTAAGAAACTCTTCAATGTTATTGTGAGGATTTGGGAATGTTTTTATTATTAAGCTAACGTCATCATCTTTTGTAAAAGCCATTTCATATGCATCAAGTAAAATATCCACCCCTTTTCTTGGAAAACAGGATGAGATATGTAAAAATGTAAATTTTTTAGTTTTTATATCCATTTTTTTTGGTTTTATCCTCTCAAAATGGTCAACCCCACATCCGCTTACTTTCATTGGTATAAAAACACCGTTATCAATCATAATTTTTTGAACGTGGTTTGAGAGAGTGCTCATACAATTTAGATGTTTGTTAAAATTTTCTGCCCACTCATCTACAAAACCGCTTTCTTCCCAAGCGTAGTGGTGTAGCATTTTTATTTTTCCGTTCATTTTATCTACTCTTGGAGGATAAAGAAGTCTGCTAACCAAATCAACTTCGTCTTGTTTTTTACTCCACATTTGTTTAATATCAGGATTTTTTTCCAAAAATTCCCTGTTTGGCTCAAAATCCCCAAAACCTTCCGTTGAATAAAGACTTACTTCATATCCAAGTTGTTTAAGGGCTCTTGCCGTTTCTCTATTAAGAAGGGCAAGGGAATAGCTGCTATCAAAAGGACCCTCTATTCTTATTGTTTTTATTCTTTTTTTTAGGGCTTCTTTTTCGTTTTTTTCTATAATTTGAGCTATTCTTTTTATGTTTTCATCGCTTGTGTCTCCAAGCTTTGCTATGCTTTTGATTAGTTTTTGAGTATTTATATAAATATTTGGAGCTGTTTTTTTTGTTTTTATTTTTTCAATTGCCTCATATGTTCTTTTAACACTCAAATCCCAGCTAAATTTTTCTCTTTGGGTTTTTATATGTTCTTTTAATTCATTATATAAATCGGTTGTTAGAGCTTCTTCGATTTTTTTTGCCATATCATCTATATCGTAAGGATTAAAAAGAGCTTTTTTATTTCCGATAACTTCAGGAATAGAGCTTGTGTTTGAGCCAATTACGGGAGTGTTAAACATCATAGCTTCAAGTACAGGCAGTCCAAACCCTTCGTGAAAAGAAGGAAATACCATTAATTTTGCGTTTTCATAAAGGGTGTGAAGTTCTTTATCGTTTACATATCCCGTGATTACTAAATCAACCCCTTTTGATTTGGCAAGGGAGAGAAGTTTTGTTTTTTGGATTTTATTTGCGTTGCATACAAATACGAGGTGATACTTATCTTTTGTTTTTGTTTTTGCAAAGGCTTTAATTAATCCCTCAAAATTTTTCCTCTCATCACACGCGCTTACGTGGATTATGTATTCTTTTTTTATGTTGAAATTTTCTTTTATTTTTTTAAAATCCTCTTTTTCATCTAAGTCGATATTTACGGCACTTGAGATATTAATGGTATTGTTTTTATTAAATCCAAGGTATTTTATTGCTTCTTCTCTTGAAGAATCTGATATACATAAAAGCATATCGGCTTTTTTTAAATTTTCCAATTTTTCTAAATACCACTCTTTAAAGGTTGGATTTTTAAAAAACATCTCTTGGTTTAGATAGGGGATTAAATCGTAAAAAATCACGGCTGTTGGGATGTCATAAAATTTTTTGATACTTGTTATGCTTGTATCATACATTCCTTCGAATAAAGAAGTAAGAATTATTGCCTCAGGATTCATGTCTGAGATTAGTTTTTCTCTTGCAAGTTCACTTGCGCTCTCAAGCCATCTCTCTTTTTTAGATGCTGAAAATTCAATCATTTTATCTTCACTTATCAAATCGCTAAAGGCTTTTTTATCTTTTTGAATATCTTTAAAGTTTGAGTTAAATAATAAATACGCATCGTAGTGTTTAAGAAAAGTCCTTACAAAATTATAGGTATATCTTCCAATCCCTCTTTTTTTGCTAAAACTTTGATAACCTTGCATATCAATAAGTATCATTTATTACCTTTTATTTCTTTTTTTAGCATTTCATAAATCTCGTGAGCTCTTTTTGAAAGTTTTACTTCTTTCTCATCAGGGGCAGTTACTTTTAAGACCATATTACGTTTTTTTTTACTAATAAAGCGCATAAATTTACGTAGTGGTTTTGTAATTTTCCAAGATTTTGAGTTTATTATTTCTTCATATACAGTTTTATAATACTCTTTTTCTTTCTCTAAACTTATTATGTGTTGAGTAATTATTTTTTCTATATTTTTTATTCTCTCTTCAAATGCAAAGAGAGCAAGATCTAGACTAATTCCATTTTTGAAGTATTCATTTCCAACAGGCAATACTTTTTTGTATCCAATTACTGAATAATCGGGACTGACTGAATAAATTACATCTTTTATCGAATTTCCAAGGGAATGGTTATTCAATCTTAATATTTTCGATTTGAATCCTACATATTCTATGCTAAATTGAAGCAGTTGCATTGGAATTGGTTTTTTGTGGGTAAAATCCACCCAGAAATTTTCACTAATTACTTTTAAGCTCTCAGGGTTTGGAGTCTCAAATATCAAAATTCCATCATCTTCTAATACTCTAAACGCTTCTTTTATAATTTCAAGCACTTTTTCAAATTCCATATGCTCAATCATATGAAAAGATACTATTGTCCCTATGCTTTTATTTTTTTGTTTTTTTAAAAAACTCAAAGCATCATCAATTTCATATTCAACCGAGCTTTCTTTTAGCATCTCTTCGTTTATATCCACACCTAAGAGCTTATTAAACCCCTTTTCTTTTAACAACTCTAAAAATTCTCCTCTTCCGCATCCCAGATCTACTATTTTTTTGTTCTTATGATTTTTTAAAATAGGAAGGTAAATTTTTAGTTTTTCTTTTATCTCTTCTTTACTGCCGCGAAACTTATCTTCAAAACTTTTATAAAAACTCTCCATTTAAAACCTTTAGCGTTTGATTGAAAAATTGTATCAAATTTTTATGATATAATTTTTAAAAAAGGCTTTTTATGAGGGTTTTGCTGTTAGAAGATGATTATATGCTCTCTGAAAGCATGAAACTTTTGCTTGAGAGTGAAAATATTGAAGTTGATGTGGTACATACTCCGCAAGAAGCTTATGAAGCTACTTTTAACAACAAATACGATTTATATATTTTTGATATAAACCTTCAAAGCGATGAAAATGGTATTGAGGTTGTAAAAAATTTAAAAGAAGCAGGAGATAATACCCCAATTATTTTCATAAGCGCTCTAACCGATATAAAAACAATAAAAGAAGCGTTTGATGTAGGAGCGGATGAGTATATAAAAAAACCTTTTGAGATTGAAGAAGTGTTAGTTAGAATAAAATCAAAATATAATCGCATTATAAAAATAAAAGATATCGAATACGACCCGCTAAACGGCAATATCTATAAAAACAACCAGCAAATTTTCCTCTCACCCGTTTTAAAAAATATTTTAAAAGAACTCATTAAAAAACGTTCAAAACCTGTTTCAAAAAATATTCTGATGGAGTATATGGAAAAAGAAAGTGAAAATGCACTGAGGGTAAATATTTCAAAACTAAAATCAAAGCTTGGAATAGATATAAAAAATGTAAGAAACGAAGGTTATATGATTGAGTAGCGTATTTAAAAGAATTTTTATTATAGGTTTTTTGATTTTTTTTCTGCTTCAAAGTGTGTTTGTTGCAATTATTGCGTATAAAAATTATAAAGAATATAAATATCAATATGACCTTTTTATAAGAAGCAAGATTGAACTTACTTCTTATAAATTAAAAAGCGATACTTATAAAATCAGCTTTATTAAAGCAGATCCTAAATTAAAGCTTTTAAAGTTTTACAAAACCGATAAAGAGATATTTATGCTTTTTAAAATCCCTTTTTCGAAAAAATTTTATTTAAAGATTTCTTTGCCAATAGATAAATACAATCATCAAATAGAAAAGATAAAAATGAGGGTTTTTAGGGAGTTTATGATTTATATTGTGGGGGTGTTTTTTCTCTCTATTGTTTTTACGTTTATTTTGCTTTTGCCTATTAAAAAGGCGTATGAATTAAATGAAGTTTTTATCAAAGATATTTTGCATGATTTTAATACTCCAATTTCCTCAATTAGAATAAATTTGTATCTTTTAAAAAAGTTAAATATCGAAAATAAATATTTAAAAAATATTGACCTTGCCATAAAAATAATTTTGAATTTAGAACAAAACTTAAAACTTTATCTTTTAAACCAAAAGCAAAAACCCGAATGTTTTTTATTGGATAATATAATAAATGAAAAAATTGATTTTTATTCTCAGCTTTATCCTTATGTAAAAGTTATAAATCATATTAAAGGTATAAAAATTTATACCGATAAGTTTGCTTTTGAGAGAATTATTGACAATATTTTAAGCAACGCTTTTAAATATAATAAAAAAAACGGGATGCTTCATATTTGTAAAAAGTGGGATTGTTTGATTATAAAAGATACTGGAAAAGGTATAAAAGAGCCCTCAAACGTATTTAAAAAATTTTATAAAGAAAACGAAAGAGGATTAGGAATCGGACTAAATATAGTGTATAAATTCTCAAAAATGCTAAAAATACCTTTGATTTTACGTTCAATTCCAAAAAAGGGAACAACTGTTATTTTAGATTTAAAGAATAAGTCATGTTAAAAAGAGTATTTTTTTGTCTTATTTCTTTTTCGCTTCTTTTTGGTTTTAATCTTGATAAAGAGATTGAGCGTATATTAAAATTACCTCCTAATAAAAGGTATATTGAATTAAATAAACTAAAACTTAAAATTTTAGAATTAAAAGAAAAAGAGAGAGAAAAATTAATTAAACAGCTCTTAAAACATTATCATATCAATAATGCTCCAAGTGAATCAATTATTAAGGATAGTGAATGAGGGTTATGATTATATTAATTACTGCAATGTTTTTGTTTGCTGCTGATTTAGATTTTGATGGGATATCTGATAATAAAGATTATTGCCCAAGAACTTCGCTTTTAGCGGTAGTAGATAAATATGGATGTAAGATTGATAAAAAAATACCTTTTAATATGGAAACTGAATTCGGATATGAATATATCTTTTCAGATAAAATTTCTCAAGATTATTTAAAAGCCACTATTGATCATAAAAGTTTTGAGGGTGCTTTTTTTATTTCAAAAGTAAAACTAAACTCATCTTATCATACCTACACAAAGCTTTTTAGTCTTTCAAAAAGATTTTATAAAGATTTTGGCTATTATAAACTTAGTTTTATGTATTATTTCAAAACCTATTACAACAAAGAAGCAGATAAAGCTTTAAAACTAACTTGCTATCTTAGCAAACAAGATATATTAATGTATTACAAATTCAAATATACTCCAGAAAATAATCAGCACAATATACATACCATTTTTATTGAAAAATTTATAAAATACCCCAAAATAATACTAATTCCGTTTTTTAGCGTTGAAAATGGATATTATGATAACAAAATAAACAAAAACGTCGGTATTTCATCTATTGTTAGATTAAAAGAAATTTATCTAAAGGTTAGTTTTTCAAAGGTTGTTGGTGAGAGTGGAAGTATTGTTTCGATATCTATTGGCAAAAGTTTTTGATGTGAATTGTGAAAAAGTAGAAAAATTAAAAAATTGTTAATACTTAGTAATGTTTTATTAATATTTTTTTTGATATAATACATATTGAAAAAAATTCTAATTAAGGAGAAAACATGGCATATACTGCAACAGACATTGCTAAATTATACATAGCAATGTTCGATAGAGCACCAGAAAAAGAAGGGTTAGATTATTGGGTAAATGAAGCAAATAGTGGAAAAAGTTTAGCAGAGATTGCAAACGAAATGGCGGCAGCTGCGAAAGCATATCCAGATGCCTATCCACAATACGCAAACTATGATCCAACAAATCCAGATAGTGTTAAGGCTGTAATTGAAGAGGTATATAAAACTCTTTTCAACAAAGATTATACAGCAGACCCTGAAGGAATTGATTACTGGGTAAATGAAATTACTTCAGGAAATATGGATTTAGGAACAGCAGTAGTTACACTTGAAAAAGCTGCAGAAGAATATTTAAATAGTGATGATCCAGCAGCAAAAGCGGCTGCAGAAGCTTTTATGAATAAAGTAGAAGTGGCGTTATATACTGCTGAAAATATTCCAACAGCAGATATAAATGGAGATGGAAAAATTGATTCAACTGATTTTAGTGCTTTTAAAGAAGTAATTTCTATTGTAACAAATGATCCAGCAACTATAGAACAAGCAAAAGTAAAAATTGAAGAGTTAAAAACACAAGTAGCAGCTCAAATGATGAATAAAATAGAGCTAACAACTGGAGATGATTCTATAACAGGAACTGATGGAAATGACTATTTTGATGCTACAACTCCTGGTACGTTAGGAAATAATGATGTTATATTAGATAATAGTACTACAGATGAAGACATTTTAGCAGCAACTGTAAATTCAGCTAATATTGCTCCAAGAATTAACAATGTTGAAATACTAAAAATTACAGGTGAATATGTAACTACTGGATTAGATTTATCTGTCATAACAAATGCAAAAGAAGCAATTTTTGATACTAAATTACCATCAGGTACAGCTACAGTTAGTAATGTAAACTCAATTGAAGTTTCAAAAATTACAGCAGGTATTAATATATCAACATTGAATGTAACATCTTCTGCAATAGGTACTAGAGACCCAATTGAAATTAATGCTGCTAATGCTGATGTTAATTTAACAGGAAACGCAGGTGGAGCTGATCAATTTAATGTTACTATGGTTGATAACAAAACATTGACTTTACAGACACTTGACTCAGCAGGTGATAAAGTGTCTGTAAACGCATTAGGTGACCTTACGATTACAAATACAACAGGTACAGCAGCAAACTTAGAGCTTGATATTAATAATTTAACTTCAGAAGAAGTAACTATTAATTTAAATGATAATAGTTTAATAGCGAATGAAATGCAACTTAATGGAAATGATATTGTAATAGATGCTAAAGATGCTGACTCAGTTGATGGTTTGTCAATAACATCATCAGCGTCAAATTCTACTATTGTATTAGATGATGAAGGTGATAATAATATCGACTTAACAAAAGCAGAAGTTAAAAATGTAAAAGTGAATACAGCATTGGATCAAAATGCAGGGGCAACACTTAATGCTAATTTAAATTCTGTAGTTACTTTAGCTGTTGACTCTACACAAAATAACGGTTTAACAATTAATGTTGATGACGCAGATGGAAATCTTGCAACAAATGGTGATGTTGGAGCATTACTTCTTAATGTTGATGCATCTCAAACTACAAATGCATTAACTACAGGTGCGCAAGTTGGTACTCTACTTTTAACACCAGGTGCATTACCAAAAGATCAATGGGGTAATACTCAAGTTGTAACAATTGATAATTTATCTTTAGATAACAATACTGATACTGTAGTAGTAACAGGAAGTAATCCTTTAAATATAGTTGCAGTTGCTAATAATGGAGATGAAACAATTGCAGCAACTAACATGAGTGGTGATTTAACAATTAATGATTTGTCTAATGATGCTAAAGTATATACTGGTAGTGGTAATGATACAATTAGAGAAAGAAGTGGTGCTGCTTTAGAAATTTATTCTGGTGCTGGAAATGATACAGTTGATTTATCAGGTGGTGCAGGAGCATCAACAATAAATACGCAAGATGGAAATGATATAGTTGTAACATCAGGTGCTGGAGATACTGTTGATCTTGGTTCAGGAGATGATACTGTTACAATTACGGGAACAGGTGATGCTACTATTACTACAGGTACAGGAACAGATAAAGTTATAGCTGATGTAACTAATACTTCAACAATTAAAGACTTTACTGTAGGTACAGATACTCTTGAATTAACTGGTATATTAGCAGGGAATCTTGACTTAACTAATTTAACTCAATCTGATTCTACATATGACTTTGATGGAGATGGAATAGCTGATGATATAGAGTTAGAAGGTGTTAATGTAACTGACTTAAGTAATAGTATTCAATTAAATGTAAATGACGGTGGAGCAGCATTAACTATAGTGGCTGGTAGTAAAGATGATACAATCACTACAACAAGCACTTCAACAATCACTACAGGAGAAGGTAACGATACTGTAAACATTCAAGCAAACGCAGGAGCAACAATTACTGACTTTACAAACGGAAATGATAAAGTTGTATTAACTGGAGATGTAGCTGGAAGTGTTGATTTAACAAATGTAACTGTAGGTACAGCTGGAGATTATGATATTGACGGTGATGGAACTACAGATTTTACATTAGAAAATCATGATGAAACAGATTTAACATCAATGGTACAGTTAAATATTACAAGTAATGCTGCTGTTGCTGCAAATGATATAGGAGTTGTAGGAAGTAAATTTGATGATACTATTACTTTAAATGCTGATCCTACAAATCATTATGGTACAACTGTAAACTTTATAGATAATGGAGGGTTTGATACAATTAATAGTTTTACTACTGGAGAAGATAAACTTAACTTTAATGATATGACAGGTATTGATTCAGCAGCAGATGGACATGCGGGTGGTACAGCTGTTACAGCAAGAATAGATGACGCTATAAATGGTGAAGTATATGTATTAGATGGAACAACTTCTATAAATAATGATACAATTGATTTTAATACTTTAACTGTTAATAGTGGTCATAATGTAAATGATGAAGCTATTACATTTACATCAGAAAGCTTCTTAAGTGATGTTGCTACTTATATTAATAATGCACTAGGTACTACAACAGGTGAGCATTATGTGGTGATAATAGAAGGTGGAAATGTAGATGATTCTTCTTTAGATGATTCTTTAATTTTCTATGTAAATGGTGATAGCGAAGGTGTTAACGTTGAAGATATTTCTCTAATTGGCCTTGTGGCTGATGTTGATGTAGATGCTAGTGATATAGCTTAATAATAACCTCTCTTTTGAGAGGTTTTATTTAATGTTTCTTCGTCTTTTATTTAAATAAAGTGTTTTATTAAAACTGATTAATTATATTATATTATATAAACTCATATCATGAGGCTTTTTGTGATAAAGAGCTTTTTGATTGTGAGAAAAAGAAAAAAAGTAGTTAATTAAAACTTGATTTTGTCGTTATCTCCTTCTTTTTTGTTTAGAAGTTGTCTTAGAGAGTGAAGGTAGTGTTCTTTTGCAGCGTTTAATACAGCTATTTGTGATTTTAGGTCTGTAATTTTATTATTTACATAAAGGATGCTTTGAACTAAAGCTTTTGCTTCATTGCTTAATTCATCTATTCTATATTCTTTATCATTGATTTTAATTGTAGCTTTATCAGCCATAAATTCTCCTTTTTGTTATAATTATAACAAAAAAAGGTTATCTTTTATGTCGGATGTTATAATAGCAAAGAAATTTAGTGCGGTTTATAATGAATATGAAGATAGACTAAGATTAATTATTAACGTAACCTGTCCAACAAGATATGATTTTTGGATAACTCGAAAATTTTTGATTGAGATAGTAGATAATTTGCAAAATTATTTAATAAATTTTAAAGAGAAAATAAAAAAAGATTCGCAAAATACCCAAAGTTCAAACAAAAATGAAGAAATTAAACTTTATCCGCCTCAAAATACACCATCACTTTTAGAGAGTGTAAATATTCAAAGGCAAAACGATTTATTTATATTGACTCTTAAAGATAAAAAAACTACAATTGAAGCGACTTTAAAGTTAAATGAATTAAAAGATTTACTTGAGATGTTAATTAGACCCGTTAAAATGAGATGGGGAATAGGGTTTTAAAGAAGTATGTCTGAGTGAATTTCGATTTGATTAGCATCGCTGCTTTGCATTGGTAGATCTATAAAGCTTATATTTTCCCCTATATCAAGCAGATAATTCATATCATCTGAGTTGTCGTTTTCACATAAATTATTAATCTCTTCTATAACAATTGGAATGTTTGAAGTATCGGCTAATACGTTATCTAAATTTTCCTCTAAAAATTCACATGCTTTTTTATAATCTTCTTGTGTATGTACTATTGAAACACTCTCTTCTAAAATTTTTAAGGATTTATTATCAATCTTTATGTTTTCTATTACATTTGAAAGTTTATATGCAAAATCGACCCTGTTTTCAAATGTATTTACATCGTTGTTTATTTCTTGTGTTTCTTCTTGAGAATATCCTAGTTCGTTTAAATCTATTTTATGGTGATATACATCATCGGTAAAATGTTCAATTGATACAATAGCATCCGGTAATGTTATTTTTTTATTGTAAATTTCTACTGACCAATGCAGTATTCCGTTGTAATCGTCGTTTAAATCTTTATTAAAAAGAGATTTATATACAGATTCAATTACCTGCATTATTGATAATAGATTGTTTTCATTAAAATTTACATATTGTGGGTATATCTCTTTTAAAGAATCGTTACTATTTACTACGTTAACTGCCGCATTAAAAAGAGCGGATGCAAGTTTTGATTCATCCAAGTCATTTTCGATAGCCTGATTATACCAGCTCTCTACAGCTTCTTTTTCCGGGATTCTATCAAACATTGCAATATAATATTTTACGATATCTTTTTTTGTAATCATTATCTCCTCTTTTAGAGAATTTTGTTAAAAAATTGTAACATTTTTCCATTAACACAATATTACTGTGTGGATTTTCTAAAAAATTCTTTTGTTTTATTGACTAAAAGAGGATAGAGTTTTATATGAATGATTGCCAAAATAGAGCTAAAAATCAGTACAAATAAAAACACGTTAAAAAAGTACCAAAATTTATCTTTTATCTTTAACACGTTCTCTACAAAGTAAAATGTAAAAAAGTGCGAAATAAAAATAGGATATGAGAGCTGACCTAGAAAGTAATCATATTTAAAGTTTAAATTTTTAATAATATTTACAAATGGTAAAAAGAAAATCGCAAAAAAAATCTCTTTTACGTATGTATGATTAGTAAAATAAAATCCAATGAAAATAAAATAGATAATAAGGCTAAAATAAAGAATTTTTAAAAATTTGGAATATCCTTCTTTTGCGAATAAAAAGCCAACTAAAAAAATCCATAAAACCCCAAAGATATATCTATATCCAAAATTATCCGAATTGAAAGTAGGAGAAGCTTTTGTAAAAGCGTATAGTTCAAATATTAATGAGGCGATTAAGACTATATAAAAAATTTTTTTGTTTTTATGCAGCAAATAAAACATCAAAGGTACTAATAAATAAAAATGCCATTCTGTAGATAGTGACCAAGTAGGAGGTATTAATGGATGGGGTAGGAGTGCGTGAATTTCAAAAGGAGGAAATACGTAATTATTTAAAATCATTATTGCATTTAGGAAAAATTTTTTTAAGTTTAAATCTTGATTTAAAAGAGGTACAAAATTGGAGTGATGATAAATATGAATTAGTAAAATTGTGAAAAATAGCACTATTAAATAAAGAGGAAAAAGCCTAAATACTCTTTTTAAAAAGAAAAAAGCTATTTTTTGTTTAAAATTTTTAATTTCTATTTTTGAGAAGCTAAAATACATTAAATATCCGCTGATAAAATAAAATACAATAACTGAGCTAACTCCCGGGTTAAAGTACATTGAAAACGGTGAAAAAGGAAGATGCGATAGCATTACAAACCAAGCAAGAAAAAATCTAAGAGTCCCAAGCATTATACATCTCTTTTAAGATTTCTTCAATTGATTTATTTTCTACTTCCCCAATAAGTTTTTTTAATAAGATATTGTCTCCAATTAGTTTTTTTATATCGTTTTTTCTGATAAATCTTTCATCTTTTATAATTTTTATTTTATATCCGGCAATATCATTCATGATTTCAATAATTTTTTTTAAATGAATTGCTCTTTTACTTGCGATATTTACAATAGTGTTTTTTACATCTTTTTCAAGGAGTCTTTTATAAACCTCACATACAAAATCTATACTGTTTATTTCCCTAAATACATCTAAATTTCCAAGTCTTATTTCTTTTTTGTGTTCTTTGTAATGTTTAACGATTTTTGGTATTAGGAACTTTTCACTTTGAAAAGGACCTGTATAATTAAAAGGTCTTGTAATTACCATATTAAATTTTTCAAAATAATTTTTGCCAATTTGTTCGGCTCCAAATTTACTTATTCCATAGTGATTATTTGGATTTGGGCACATCGATTCTGTTAAAACTTCACTGTTTTGTGGCCCATATATCACCGCACTACTAGCAATTATGACTTTTTTTGGATTTATTAAACTCTCTAATAGGTTTTGAGTACCAAGAGTATTTACTTTGTAAAACTCTTCGTTATTTGCATGAGCCACAAAAGAGATTGCGGCAAGGTGGATTATATAATCTGGATTTATTTTTTCAATTACGGCTTTGATTTCCTCTTTATTGGTAATATCGCATTTAAAAATGTTTTTTTCTTCTTTTTTTAAAGACGTTCCATATATTTCATATCCAGCATTTGCTAAATATCTGCTTAGATGAATACCGGTAAATCCGTCTATTCCGGTAATTAATACTTTCATTAAAAACTCCATCCTCTTTTATTTCTTTTTATATCAGCCTCAACCATCATTTTACAAAGCTCTTCTAATGTTGTTTTTGGCTCCCAGCCAAGCTCTTTTTTTGCTTTTTGAGGGTTACCAATTAGTAAGTCTACTTCTGCTGGTCTAAAGAATTTTGGGTTTACTTTTACTAGGGTTTTTCCTGTTTTTTTATCAATTCCTTTTTCTTCAATTCCTTTTCCAACAAATTCAATATCGATATCCACAGCCTTAAAAGCCATTTTTACAAAATCCCTAACAGTTTCTGTTCTATTTGTTGCAAGAATGTAAGTATCTGGTTTTGGGGCTTGTAGCATTAAATACATCCCTTCTACATACTCTTTTGCATATCCCCAATCCCTTTTTGCATCAAGGTTTCCAAGCTCTAAAGTGTCTTGTTTTCCTAATATAATTTTTGCAACTCCATCGGTAATTTTTCTTGTAACAAATTCAAGTCCTCTTAGCGGAGATTCGTGATTAAATAAGATACCGCTTGTTGCAAATATATTATAGCTTTCTCTATAATTTATTGTCATCCAATGAGCATATAATTTAGCTACTCCATATGGACTTCTTGGATAAAAGGGAGTTTTTTCAGTTTGAGGAATTTCTTGTACTTTTCCAAACATTTCAGATGTTGAAGCTTGATAAAATTTTATTTTTGGATTTATAATTCTTATTGCTTCTAATAAATGAAGTGCTCCAAGACCTGTAATGTGAGTGGTTGCAATTGGTTGTTCAAAAGAGACTCCTACAAAGCTTTGAGCTGCTAGATTATAAATTTCATCAGGTTCAATTTCACTTACCATTCTAATAGCATTTGATTGGTCTATTAAGTCAAATTCTATTAAATGTAAATTTGGATGATCTTTTATTCCAAGCTCTTCTATTCTCCAAAAATTAACAGAAGCCGTTCTTCTGTAAGTTCCATATACTTCATATCCTTTATTTAATAAAAGTTCGGCTAAATAAGCTCCATCTTGTCCTGTAATGCCTGTTATTATAGCTTTTTTCATTATTTGGCCTTTTTGCTGAAATTATATCACATAAACATGTTCTATATTTTGAAATGCCACGACACTATTTTCAAAGACTAAATATGTAGTATCGTTTTTTTCATATTCCTCATAAGGAGAATTTAGATAAATTTTAAGTGTATCTTCTCCTTCTCCTCCATCAATAAAATCGTTACCTCCGTATGTTATGATTATTGTATCATCTCCATCGTTTCCTAAAATTATATTATCTAATGAATTATCTTCAACAACGTCATTTCCACTGCCACATATTACGTTTTCTATTTCATTTTTATCAAGGGTTATGACTTTATCTCCTTGATATATGTAGCTTTTGTAGTCTGTATTTTTATTGATTGTTTCAATTATGTCGTTAAAAAGAGTTTCTTGCATGTCTTGATTGTTAATTTGTTGTTGAATTTGTGTTTTTATATAATCTTGAGGCAGTATTGAGCCTATACTGCTTAAGTTGTCTCCACCTTGTAGGAATATTTTTGTATCTAATGAGGTATTTGAAAAATATAGTGTATCAATACCTCCGTTATCTAAGATGTCTGAGAATTGATAGTTGTTATATAAATTGCTTAAATTGTATATAGAATCGGTTAAATTGTCATATTTTCTTCCATAAAGATAAATAAGTGCTTCTATATCATAAGTTGCGTATTTGTTTCGTCCTAGTGGGGCTAAATCAAGAGTGTATGTAATGGAAGTGCTGCTTTTTTCTATTTGTATGTTTGGTAGGTAAGTTTCTACTTGAGTATAGCTCATAATCGTATATAAGCTGTTGTCGTTTTGAGTTAGAATAATATCTCCCTCAAAAGGATGTTTTAATCCTAAAGCATGACCTAGTTCATGAAGTATTATATCCTGGGCGTTTTGGTTTTTATCATAGTCCAAAGATAAAAACACGTCACTTCCAATTCCGGTTGTTATTACTTCTTGATCGTTAATAATCATTTCGGTAAAGCCTAATTCGTTTGAAGATGTATTAACTTTGCTAAATCTAATATCTCCATCACTTTCAACTTCTTTAAATGTAACATTTAAAAAAGATGATAACTCTTCAAAGGCTTTTTTTACTTTCTCTTTATCGGTTTCGTTTAGTGGCTCCCAATTGTCTGATGTTTGAGGATATTGGCTATATTCAGGCGGCATTGTTTGAGGAAAAGAGTAGGTTATTATATCTTTTTGGATTTTTGCTTCTTGATTATAAAGCAATGATTTTGCGCCAAGTGAGAGATCATTGTAGGTGATTTGCTTTTTTGTATATTCGTTTATGTAAGTTATTGTCTCCTCTATACTCTGGGGGGTATAATCTACATTACTTATAAAAAATTGGAATTTAGAAAAGTTTCCATCAAATGTTTCGTATTTTTCGCTAACGTATTTTGAGACATCAATTTTGTTTTCAAAAGCTACTGCAGCGTTGTATGTTTTTTCATCTGATTCAATTTCTTTATTGGCAATTTCTTCTGCCACTTTTATAATATCCAATATTACATTTTCAAAATCGTGTTTTGTTAAAATTTCATTTGTCCAATATTCAATTCCTTCTGGGTCATCTTCATATGTTTTGTTAAATAATGTTTGATATATATTTTCGATTATGGTTTTTATGTTATTGTAATCGTTTAAGTCTTTATAAAAGGAGTATTGGCCATAATTACTTGCCACTTGTGTCATTGAATTTATTAATTCTTTTAGATTAAAACCGTTTTGAATGTAAAATTTGTACCAATAGTTAACTCCTTCTTTTTCCGGAGCTCTCCAAAAAAGAGTAATATAGATCTTATAAATCATATCATCCATTATTAAAGCCTTTAGAGTTATTATGAAGGATTATATTTAAACTTTATTAATAAAAAGTAAACAGGGAGTTATTTTAGGAAGTAGTTAAATTTTTTAATCTCTTTTTTAATTAAACCTGTTTCTGATAATATAGCTGTGTAATAATAAAGTAGGTTAAATTTATCTTTTTCGAAATTTATTAGTGCCTGAAAATAGTCATTTTCTGCTTTGTAATAATCACTTAGTGTAATTAGTTTGTACTTATAGCTTTCTTTTGCTTTTTGTAAATAATCTTTTGTTTGAATTATTTTTTGTTTGTCGGATTTTACAATCTCAAGGTAATTTAATAGATTTCCCCAGTTTTTATTTAAATCAAGTTCAAGTGAATTTTTTTGATATTCATAATCGTTAATTGCGCTTAAATATAACTGTTTTGCTTCAGAAATACTATCTCTTATTGCTCCTCCGTTATATAAGTTTAGATTAAAATTTATACTCGCTTTATAATCGTGTTTTTTTGGAACACTGTCTGTTGAGTTAGAGTTTGAATATCCCGCATTTAAAGTTATGTTAGGATAGAGGTTGTACTTGTTTGCTTTTATTTGGTTTTTTGAAATTTCGACATAGATTTTTGCTTGTTTTACTGTTGGGTTATTATTTAACATTTTTTTATATTTTTCGTAGGGTAACATCATTTTTTTTATTAGTTCATCAATATTGTCTTTTGTTATATATGGAATATTAATAGTTTTTTGAGTTAGTAGCAAAAGTTGCAGTTTTTTTATGGAATTTTCGTATTGGGCTTTTGCTCTTATATAATCATTTACTGAAATATAATAATTGCTTTTTGCTTGTGTAAGATCTGTTATTGTAGCGTATTTGTATTTTACTCTTTCTTCAATGTCCTGAAGGATTTTTTTATAATTTTCTTTTCTTTTTTTGTAAAAAATAAGGCATTGTTTGTTTGTAATTATTTCAAAGTATGTGTTTAAGACATTTTGGTATAGGTTTAGGGTAAAGGCTTCTTTGTCTAAAAAGGCGATCTTTTTTTTAAGTTTTGCGTCTTTTATTTGAGCAAAAATTTTGGGATTGTAAATATTTTGTTTTAAAGAAATTCCATACGTTGTGATTTTATCGTTTGTTTTGTAAGTAGCGTAAGGATATTCTTCTTCATATTTTTCACGTGTAAAAGAAGCATATACGCTAACTGAAGGGTATAGTTGGTCTTTTGCTTTTTTTATTGCATACTCTTTTGATTTAATTGTGTGCTCGTAACTTTTTATTTTATAGTTGTTTTTTATTGCCGTGTTTAAAACGTTTTCTAAATCTTGTGAGTATGCTAATGAAAAAATTAAAAGGGGCAGTAATTTTTTAGTTGGCATGGAAAGCCCCTTTTAGCAGTTGTTCAATCGGTAATAAGATGTAAGAAGCAAAACTTCTTTTTCCTGCTTTAATAAACGCAACTACAGGCATACCAGGTATTATTTCAAAATTATTTTCTTTAATTGCCTCTAAACCTTCTGGAGTGAATCTTAAAATAATTTTGTAGTATTGGTCTTTTTGATCTTTTATAATATCCGCTGATACATAAGTAATTACCGCTTCGACCGGTTTTGCCGCAGGATCTACGTATGAAGGGAAGTTAATATCCGCTTTTTCTCCTACTTTTACTTTATCAATATCTGTTGGTGAAACTCTTGCTATTATAAAATAGGTAGTAGTTTTAGGAACAATATATAAAATTGGTGTATTTGGTTTGATTAGCTCTCCAGCTGAGTGGACTTGCATATCGGTTACAATTCCGTTACTTGGAGCAGCTATTATATTATTTTTAATTTCATCTTCTAAAGTTTGAATTTTTGCTTTTATATTAGGAAGCTGTGTTTCGATTTGTTTTAGCTGTGTTAAAAGTTCTTTTTTGTAGTTTGATTTTGTAAGTTCTATTTTTGTTTTAAGTTCGTTAATTTGAGATTTTTTTTGTGCAATTTGATTTTTGATATTGTTTATATCGCCTTGTAATTGAATTATTTGTCTATTGATTCCTAATATTTTATTTTTATCAATAAATCCTTTTTCATATAAGCTTTGTTTATTCTTATACTCTTCTTTATAAGATTTTAACAAGTTTTCTTTTGTTTTTAAAATGTCTTTTAAAGACTCAATACTTTCTTTTTGAGCTTGAATTTGAAGTTCTAGGCTTTTAATTGTCTGTTTTAGATTAAATATTCTATTGCGATATGTTAAAAATTCTTTTGCTTTTATATCCTCAGGTATGATTTTGTTGAATTTAGGAGTTGTATGGTTTAATTCTGCTTCAATTCTTTCTTTTTGAGCCAATAGCTGAACATAATTTGCTTTATTCGCGTATAATTGAGAGATTAACTGATCACTTTTTATTTTTAAAAGTTTATCGCCTTTTTTTACATACTCACCTTCTTTGACATAAATTTCTTCTATTAATCCTCCTCTTGGATGGGCTATGGTTTTTTTATAGGTGTTTACTACTATTTCACCCGGAGCCTGTACAGTTAGGTCTACTTTTGCAACAACAGCCCATCCTATAATAAGGCCGAAAATAATAAAAATAATGAAAAACCCTAATCTTGATACTTTATGATGAGAATAATTTTCTAACATTATTTACCTTTACTTAATTCTTTTAATACGGCATCTTTTGGACCGTACATTGATAACACTCCATCTTTTAATACGGCTAGTTTATCCGTAATTTGGAGAATATTTATTTTGTGTGAAATTACTATAATTGTTGAGTATCCTTTTAGTTTTTGAAGTGATTTTAATAAAGCTCTCTCACCTGTATCATCTAAATTTGAATTAGGCTCATCCAAAACAATTATTTTTGGTTTTCTAAAAAGTGCTCTTGCAAGGGCTATTCTTTGTTTTTGTCCCCCTGAGATGTTTGCTCCTCCGGGCCCTATTTTAGTTTCGTATCCGTTTGGAAGTTTTAAAATAAGCTCATGAACTTCTGCCATTTTTGCGGCTTCAATTATCTCTTCCGGACTTGCCTCTTGAAAACGTGCGATATTTTCCGCTACCGTTCCTTCAAAAAGCTCAATATCTTGAGGTAGATATCCTATATGTTTTCCGAGTTCTTCTCTATTGTATTGAGAAACTTCCGCCCCATCAATTCTAACCTCACCAGCAGCCGGTGGCCAAAGACCGAGTATTGTTTTTGCAAGAGAAGTTTTACCGCTTCCACTAGGCCCAATTACACCTATAAATTCGCCAGGGAGTATAGTCATATTGATATTTCTTAATACAGGTTCTTTAGAAAGTGGCGGAATAGTAACTACTCCTTTTAAATCAATCCTTCCTTTTGGTTCAGGCAATGATAGTTTTTGTTTTCCTTCAGGAAATTCGTTTAGTAATTCATTTAATCTTCTATATGCTACTTTTGCTTCCACAAATACCTTCCAAGTTGTTGTAAGCTGGGTAATGGGTGCTAAAGCTCTTCCTAAGAGTACCGCACCTGCAATAATCATCCCAGGAGATATATGACCTAATATTGCTAAAATCGCACCAACTCCATACATAAGAGAAGATGAAAGCATTCTAATTGTTTTTGAGAGGTTTGTGTATAAAGCAGATTTGCTTCCAGCTTCTGTGCTGGCTTTTAGAAAATCTACATAATGTTGCATCCATTTTTTAAATAGGGATTTTCTCATTCCCATTGCTTCAACAACTTCAGCGTTTCTTAGCTGATTTGTAAAGAATACATCGGATTTGTTTCTGGCTTTTATTGAGTGTTCTAAATGTTTTTTTGTCATAATAGAGTTCATATAAGTAAGTCCAAAAATGATTAATGTTGCTACGATTCCATAAATTCCGTATATTGGATCAAACATAAACATAATTGCGATATATATAGGAAACCAAGGAATATCAAAAAAAGATAAAACAGCATTTCCGCTTAAAAAATTTTTTATTTTGTTTAAATCGTTAAAAGGCTGAGCAGTATTTTTACCAGGATACTTAAGAGCAAGTTCAAATGTGGCGTTATATACTTTTTCGTTAATCATGGCATCAAGTTTGTTTGAAATAATTATTAATATTTTATTTCTTACATATTCAAGTAGTCCCATTCCTAAAAAGAATATTAATATGATAAATGTTACAAACAATAAAGTATCGATACTTTTTGATGGCATGACAACATCATAGACAGCTAACATATATAAAGGAGCTGCCAATACTAAAATATTTATAAAAAAGCTGAATATACCTATTTGAATAAATGTTTTTTTAAATTTTTGAAGGACTTTTGAGAGTTCGTTTTGAGATTCTTTTTGTTGTTTTGGAATCATTATTTTTTGCAATTTATTTTTCCTTTTTATTTTTTGTGCTAAAATTATATCACAAAAAAATTAATTAAAGATTACCTAATGAAAGTTGCGTTAATACACGATTGGTTGGTTACAAACGCAGGAGCTGAGAAAGTTTTAAAAGAATTTGTTGAGCTTTTTCCTGATTCTGATGTTTTTAGTTTGGTAGATTTTTTAAATAATGAAGATAGAAAAAAGATATTAAAAGGAAAATATGCAAAAACATCTTTTATTCAGCATTTGCCTTTTGCAAAAAAATATTTTAGATACTATCTGCCTCTTTTTCCAAAGGCCATAGAGAGCTTGGATGTAAGAGGGTATGATTTGATTATAAGTAGTTCTTGGGCTGTTGCAAAAGGAGTAAAAAAAAACAAAAACCAACTTCATATATGTTATTGTCACACTCCTATTAGGTATGCTTGGGATTTATATGAAGAGTATACTTCTAGTTTAAAACAGCCAAAAAAATTTTTTGTTGAGATGACGCTAAAGTATATTAGAAAGTGGGATATTAATACATTAGATAGGGTTGATTATTTTGTTGCAAATTCAAATTTTGTAAAAGAGAGAATAAAAAGAATTTATAAAAGAGATGCTAAAGTAATTTACCCTCCGGTAGAGGTGGATAAATTTTCGCTGAATTTAGAAAAGGAAGATTTTTATATAACTGTATCAAGACTTGCGCCTTATAAAAAAACAAGCTTAATTGTAGAAGCTTTTAATAAAATGCCTCAAAAGAAATTAATAGTTATAGGAAAAGGAGAGAAGTATGAATATCTTAAAAAAATTGCAAAGTCAAATATAAAAATTTTGGGTTATCAGCCAGATAATGTAGTAATAAAATATTTGCAGAAAGCTAAAGCGTTTGTTTATGCGGCCGTTGAAGATTTTGGAATTGTTCCTTTAGAGGCAATCTCTTGTGGAACGCCCGTAATTGCCCTTAATAAAGGAGGTACGGCTGAGACAGTGATAGATAGTATAAATGGAATACATTTTGAAAATCAAGATATAAAGTCCATAATAAAAGCAGTAGAGAGATTCGAGAGTATAGAATTTGATCCTAAAAAAGTAAGAGGGAGTGTTTTTAGATATGCAAATTTTAAAGATAGATTTATGACTTTTTTAAAAGAGGTTTTGAATGAGAAAAGTTAAAAAAATTTTAAAATACTTTATTGAATATTTAATTACTTTACTGATTTTTCCTTTGTTTTTACTAATTCATTTAATAATTTTTGTTTTAATAAAAATTGATTCCAAAGGGCCTGTATTTTTTAAGCAGAAAAGAGCTGGTAAAAACGAAAAAACTTTTTATATTTTTAAATATAGAACAATGTATGTAAACGGAGATGAGCTTTTGAAAGAGTATTTAAAAAATCATCCAGAAGAGATTGAGTATTACAATCATTTTCATAAATATAAAAACGATCCAAGAGTTACAAAAATAGGAAAAATATTAAGAGTTACATCTCTTGATGAGCTGCCTCAGATTATTAATGTTTTAAAAGGTGAGATGAGTTTGATAGGGCCTAGGCCTTATATGATTGACGAATTAAAAAAACTCGGAAAATATAAAAACGCTATTTTAAGCACAAAACCTGGTATTACCGGTCTTTGGCAAGTAAGTGGAAGAAACAATTTAACTTTTAGACAGCGAGTAGAATTAGAGTTTTTTTATTCAAAGAAGTGGTCTTTGTGTTTAGATATTTATATCTTATTAAAAACAATAAAAGTAGTTTTGTTTAGAGTCGGTGTTAAATAGCCAAACTATTAATGTAGAGTTAATACTTTAAGATATAATAGGACTAAAAAAGGAGAGCGCATGCAAATGCCAAAACCCAAAAATATAATGTTTATGTGTCAGGTAAAAAGACCTCCAAGTTTCCCAAAACCTAGCTGTGTAAGAGAAGGGACTGAGGATTTACTCCCTTATACTCAGCAAAAAATGATGCAAATGGGAATCGACCCTATGGTTAACTGGATAGTTCCTACGGGGTGTCTAAATAGATGTAATTTCGGGCCTGTAATGCTTGTAGAGCCTGGAAGTTATATGTATGTGGATTTAAACAAAGAGAAAATAGATAGAATATTAGAAGAACATATTAAAAACGGAAAACCGGTAGAAGAATATCTGATTCCTAAGGAATTTTGGGCGTAAAGGTAAAAAAATGACAATAGAAATGCTTTATAGCAAAATACATAGAGCCACGGTAACCGATGCCAATTTAAATTACGTAGGTTCTATTACGATTGATGAAGAATTAATGGAAGAAGCTAATTTGTTTGTCGGACAAAAGGTCGATATAGTAAATATCAATAACGGAGAGAGATTTTCTACTTATGTAATAAAA